>Ga0209596_1002675_pt1 | contig 14582 bp, 11 predicted proteins | sample M_130807_MF_Meta_FD_187314 | JGI IMG/M metagenome (GOLD analysis project Ga0209596, IMG submission 187314) | Freshwater microbial communities from Lake Montjoie, Canada to study carbon cycling - M_130807_MF_MetaG (SPAdes) (version 2) | ecosystem: Environmental > Aquatic > Freshwater > Lake... | reverse complement strand
TGCTGAATATACCAGAGTGAACCCTTTTGTATACAATAATTTAATCCCTGCACAAGCCTATACTCAGTTTAATTATCCCTTAGGTGATTGGATGGGTAGTAATTTTCATAGAAAAATGATTTTTGCACGCTATAACTATTTACCAAAACTAAAGTTTTACACCAGAATTCAGTTTATGAATAAAGGTGGTGAAGGTTCGGTGTATGATCAATACAATGCCGAACCTCAGCCAAAATTTTTATCGGATTATGAGCAAACCAGAACTGATTTCTTTTTTCAAGCAAGCTATGAGTGGATTAATAACCTTTATTTTAGGTCAAGTTTTGAATACATAGACAATAAAAATACTAGAGGAAATGGCTTCAGAAACAAAGAATCAATTATTCAAATTGGTTTTAGTTATGGGCTCAACTAAACTTTCTTGATCCTCTGTAAGTAAATACAGCCCCAGCCATGTCCAAAATGGAAATGCACCCATCGGGCCTTCTAAAAAAACATCAAAACTTGCATTTAATAAAAAGGCTAACAAAATGCAGCCTATCAACAAACGCTTCCCTTGTAATAGCTTTTTAAATAAGGGCCTTAAGAGTTGGATTAAAAAATATGTCCAAATCATAAATATCAATACCCCAAACCTGGACATAATATTGAGATGAAAATTATGGGGAGACCTTAAGCTATTATCTAGTGTTATGATATCGTCATCGGTAGCCAAGTTCATGCCAAGGCCTTTGCCAATAAAGAAATTAGGGAAACTAAGACTGTAGTCAATTATTTTAGCCCACCATACCAAGCGCCATACCACATTATTTTCGGAAGTGGCGTCTGTAGTGCCACCAACAATGGAACTAAAGTTATTCTTGATTTGCTCCAATCCAACCGCCCTGCCCTGAAAATTTTCGGCCACTTTAATATTGATATAGATTGGAGTTACTACAAGCAAAATAATCGGCAAATATTTAATTAATAATCTAACCCTTGATTGTAATTGGATATCCTTATTAAAATAAATAAAACAAAGCATGCTGGCTAAAAAAGCAACAATACCTGAACGACTATAAGAAGCCAAAATCAAAAAATCTAAGGCTATCACTAAACTTAATAGTACCCGCCATTTTAAAGTCTTGTTTTCAAAACTATATAATAAGAGTAAAGTACTAATTAATAATTGCACCCCCATATCCCCATTTTTATACAATAAAATAGGAATACCTCCAAAAGGCGCAACAGTTTCAAAAAAGGGTACAAAATATTGTAATATAAAATTTAATAAAGCAACAAATGGAAGCCATTTATAGATAAAAAAAAGAGTTTCCCAAATGATCTCTAATTTTTCTTTAAATAAAAATAGGATGAAAACAAACCACCCATACTGAAAAATAAAACTATCCCTTATAAGGTCTATAATATCGTATTTTGTAAATCCTCTAATAATATAGACAAAACTAATAACTATGAAAAATAAAACAAGTTTCGTTGATTTATTCCAGATGAGTTCAACTTTTTTGCGATGCATCAATAAAAGCAAAATGCCAAATAACCACAAAGCTTCAACCAAATAAGTGTAAGCCACACCCTTGTTTAAAAAAACATACAAGGTCATTACCAATAAATAGGCCTTTAGGTATAAATTTTTAACGAGTTCCATTAAAAAGGAATTTGACAGAAAAATTAAATTGGCTATTGTATTTATCTGAATCTATTCCGGGGTCGGCAAACTTGTCTACACTAATATCGTTCACGTTTTTAACCCATCTATAATTCATAGCATTGGTATTCTGATAAGTGCCTGCAATTAAAATATTTTTATATGGCATAAATTGAACTTCTACCCCACCATTTAAATCTACCCAATAAGCATCTGCTCTTGAATAACCCAATAAACCGGTTAAATAGGCATAATGATAAAAGTCGCTATTGTGCACCAAGCGCTCAAAGAATAAACCAATTTTATTAAACCCTTTATTCCAACTTAATGCGATTGATTGACTATTAGAGCCTGGCCCAATGGATGCGCCTAGTAACTGTCCTTTATGGGTATAGCCCTGTCTTATGTTTGGGCTTGTATACCAACTGGTAAATTTTGGTGGGCCAAAAGGTGCGTTTTCTACAAAAATTTGTCTTGGATCCATCAATTGTAATTGCGTCACTTCTATGGATAAATCAAAAAATGAGCTTTGCTTTTTATTCATAAATAACTTCCTCGCTCCAAAAACAAATCCTGTTTTAACGGAGTCTGAAAAAAAGTTTCTTGGCCATGCTGCCTGATTAGGTTGGCCTAATTCACCATAAAATTCTACATGGTCTTTTGGTAAAACATACCTAAACATAATGGAGCCAAAGGACATATCGTTATTCTTTGAATCTAATTTATAATCAATCAATGCACTATCCGATTTATATTGTTGGCTTGCAAATGCATATCCAATATAAAAATTAGGCATCCACTTTGGATTCCAATTAATTGTTAAGGCTTGTAAATTACGATCGTTTTTAATCTTTGGTGCAATCGCGCCATCCCAAATCGTTCTGATAATACTGTCGTCAGGATGGGTAAAATTGGTTGGTGCCAAAATACCCAAAATCAACTTTGCCTCAAACTGTCCAATCTTTGTTTTAATGGGTTGATTCGTTTGTAAATAAGCATGTGCAAAACCCGAAGCATTATTGGTCATGACCAAACTATTTTTTCTGCCAGGTCCAAACCAGAGATTTTCATTACTTATACCAACGGCAAATTGATCATATTTTAATCCAATTCTGGATTGACCAAAATTAAATTCATCCACTGCATCATTACCAAACTTCCTATAATCATCGACATTATTTTGTACATGATAAAAGTAACGAACCCACCAGTTACCGTCAATCGTATTGCCTTTAAAAAGTTCCTGTCTTAGATTTTCGCCACGTAAATATTCAGGCTGTATATTGATATCCAATGCACGCCATTGTAATTGTATACCTATTGAAGCCCTTTCTTGTAAACCTTTCGCAGGAATTAAATTACCATCATTACTACTAATAGGTAGGTGATTATTATTGAGTCGATTATCTGAAAATAAAAAACTTTTAATACGCAATCCTTTGTCTTTGGGGCTTGATGTATAAAATAAATTTTGGAAGGTAAAAGTAGAACGAATCATAAAAGATTGCTGCTTCACTAATAAACTATCTGTAGTATTACCTATTAATTGTCGGTTTCTAAAATAATCCATTAATTGAATCTCATCCAAATAGGTATTTTGACCAACTGCTTGTAAGCTGATAAAACATATAAAAAAGGTAAATAATTTTTTTACCATAAGAAGATAGTATTAAAATTGACGTAGAGATTATTTTGATTTTGTCCCATTGTCCATAAATAATTTTTGGAGTTCACCCATTCTACATTGGCATTGAATAAAATGTTCTTATATTTAAACCTAGATTGTACACCATAGGCATAATCATCCCACTTGACTTTTCTAAGTCCTAAATCATTCACGCCACTCACCAAGGCCATTGGATTTTGCTGTATATGATGGAATATGATACCTATTTTATTCCATCCCTGATTCATGCTTAATTGTATGGTTTGCATATTATTACCAAATCCTGAACCAGCACCCATAATTTGATTTTGGTTTGTATAACCTTCTCGTATTTGACCATGCTCATAAAAATCACCTGCATTGCGGTGTAAATAACTTGGAGTTTGTCCTAATTTAATCACCTCCATACCTAGGTCTAAATACTTTTCATCTTTTAAAATAAATAGTTTTTTAAAGCCTAGAATATACGCTGTAGAGTGGGACATGTCTAACCAAAAATCACGCCAATTGGCTTTAGCATCGTTATAGGCAAACTGATAATACAATTCGGCATGTGATTTTGGAAACATCCACTTGGTATAGATAGAAACGGTTTGATCCTGAGGAAAAGTATCCCTTGCCACACAGTGCTTCCAAAAAAGGCACCTAAAACGGGTATGTTTTTTTGAATAAAGTCTGTTGGCAGCTGATTCTTATAAGATTGCAATGACCTGTTAATACCAAAGGAGATATTTTTTAAAAAACTAGGTTGATAATCCACTGCTAATGAATTTAGAACGCGATCACTCTTATTAATATTTCTTCTTTTTAAACCGTTATTTTCAAAACCTTGTAATGAATCCTGCGTAAGTGTCGCAGAAATCACTTGAAATTGAAAAGTACCTAGGAAGTTTTTAATGGGTCTATTGCTATTTATAGAATAGTGGAAAAAACCTTGTGCATTATTACTCATTAACAAGGAATTATAGATACCAGGACCCCACCATAAGTTTTGTGTAGAAACACCCATAGATAGTTTACCTAAATCAAACCTTAAAGATGAATTACCTAATAATAATTTTTTATACGCCGGATTCACTTGTCCCCAAGATGCACTTGTCTTATATTGCTTAGAAGCAGTTTGCACATATTCTGGCCTTAAGAGTAATTTTATATTTTTGAATTGTGCATAGACCCCACCACTTATTTGAAATTGGTACCCTTTTGAATAACTCATTGCACCATCATTACCTCCATAAGGTTGATTGGTATTCAATTTTTGTCCAATTTGTAAAGGCAATTTTTTTAGAGTAAAATATTTATTCTTAAACAACAATGGATCATAAACGATACTGCTATCAATAGTTTGTAACAAACTTTCATAATTTAACTTTGTCTCTGTATAATAAGGTCTAATAGTTAGATTAGTAGTGGAAGGTATCTTATCTAATAAAACTAGATTACGAACAAGTTCATCAATATCTGAATTTCCAACAGGAATAGGCATTTCGGCCTGAGATGCTGCTTTATAGTCTATGATTTCTTTTCTCAATATTTTTTTTACAGAATCTGGTGTAGCTAATAAATCAATTCTTTTTTCTAACCAATCTTTCTGAGCTTGTAGTTGCTGAATTTGTGTTTCAATGTCCATGACATTGGTAGACAACTGATCTATCTTATTTTGTTTCAATCTTTTCAAAGGCACTTTCCCTATTCTAATACTTGTATCCTTTCTTTTTGTATTTTTTAATTGATCTATTTGTTTTTTAAACAAAGGACCAATTTTAGGAAGCTTAATTTGGATTCGATTAGAAGTAGGAGAAACCTGTGGTTTTAGTTTGGGTTGCTTCTTTGGTTTAGCTTGAACCTTTGGCTGAGGTTCAGACTTTATCTTTTTGACCTTAGGTTGTTTAGGTGGCGCCTGTGGCTTTGTTTTTTTGACTTTTGGTTGGGGTTGTTGCTTTAATGTATCGTCTAATGAAATTCTTTTCCCTTGTAAAATACTAGGCCATTTAATAGATGCAATTTTTTGCTTTAAATTGAGCTTTTGTGCATGAACATCATTATTATATGAGCCATTAATGAATACAAGTATTATTGAAAGGCTAATAATTGTAAACTTCTTATATAATGGATTAAAAGACATGCCGTAAAGATATATAATTATTTTTTTATACGGCTAATAAATATGTCAGTTACAAGCGTTCTAAATACACTTGTTTTAACAAAGAAAAAATGAACAGCTATAAACCATAATAAAGAACAAGATAAAACAATAAGAAGTTTTATTATTATTGCTGTTACAAGGGTTGAAATAAAGTAAGGAAATATAAAATAAGGTATAGCAAAAATAATTTCACGTATAATAACTTGCTTGGTATTTTGTAATTGAACCACTTTTGAAGAAAAATATATAAATAAAGATAATACCAATAATTCGGTAAAGAGAATAATATAGGCAGCCCCTTCTTGCTTAAACTTTGGTATCAATAAAAATGAAGCTATTAAACTAAACAGCATCCCCGCAACTGCAGATTTTAAAATGGCGCTATCCTTTGAGTGTACACTTAAAATTTGAAATCCAAAAATAGTGGAAAGACTTACAATCAAAATTAAGGGTGCTGTAATTTGAAGTGGTATTATAGCTAGTTCAAAGCTAGAACCAAATAATATAAAAATGATTTCGGGTGCCAATATATAAATTAATACAGCAGTTGGAATGCCAATACTCATTACCAACTCAAATGATTGATTCAACATTTTTTTAAATTGTGCCAGGTCTCCTTTTTCAAAATGTTGAACCATCATAGGAAACATAGCTGCCGTTATTGCAGCTAATACTGCAATAATAATTTTTACCAATTTTAATGGCGCGCTGTAATAACCCAAGCTCTCGTTGTCTGCTAATATTCCAAGTAGTACCGTATCAAAATGCAAATAGACACTGATTGAAAAAATAGTTAAAAACAATAAAAGTAAAGGTTTCAAATGTTTAATTAAGTTAAGATCTTTAAGCTTTGTGCTTTTAATGTCAATGAACTTAAATAAATAAATAAAATTTATTACACCTAAAAAAAAGGTTAACCCCACTTGTAGCTGCATATACTTGATATAATCATTGGCCTCCTTTATAAATATAAAAATGGCAGCAACAAAAATGAGCCGAATGATAAAAAAACGAATAGCTATAAATTTAAATTGATTGATACCGGTAAAAAACCATTCTAATACAAACACCTGAAAAAAGAAAAATACATAGGACCAATAAAACAATGTAGCGTTATTGGATAATTTATTAGTATAAATTATTGTAAAAATATAGACTACGCTTAAAATGCAAGTGGCAATAAAATTAATTAAAAATAATTCTGTGAAAGTATTGGAAAGCGCCTTAGGTTGATCTTGCTTTTTTGCAATTTCTCTTACACCATAAACAGAAATACCCAATGCGGCAACTAATGCAAAGTATCGTGCATAACTCTCTGAGAAATTATACAATCCAATTTTTTCAGGGCCAAAGACCCTTGCTAAATATGGAAATGTAATGAGCGGAAACAATACCTGCGATATTGCAAGTAACACATTATAAAAAATATTTTTCTGTGTCTGCATGTTGATTTATCTATAGCTTTCGTCTACAAGAAAACGATATAAATTAGCAAACAAGGTAGGGATGCGCTTTAATTTATACTCAAGTGGTATACCATACACATATTTTCGGTTGATTACTTCACGTATAAAATCTGGTTCAAATTTTGTAGGATTTTGCTTCACAATGTCCATACAATAGGCTTGTAAGTCTGCAATCTCCGTTAAATTATCTTTGCCATTTCTAAAAATCCTATTGTCTGTTCTAATTGGTCTGCAGTGCTTCATGCTAACTGCATGAACTACAGCAGTCTTTGTTTTTTGAAGTAATACTTGTATGGTAGGAATCAAATAAACATCTATTCCTGTACCAGAAATACTTCTATTAAAATCCTTGCCTGCCTCAAAAAATACTGCACTCGAGTAAAAAGGCGCCATAATCTCTACCCAATTAGTAGGCATCATTACACTCCCTGCTTTTTGTATAAATTGTCGATGCTGATAATAACTGTCATGTGTTAAGCTTGCCTGAAAAACATCTAACTGTTCCATACCAGCAATGAATAATAATTTATTTAAATCACTAAAGCTTATAAAGATATCATCATCCAGTAAGCCTATATATTTAAAATCAGTTATGCTATTTTGGATTAAATGATTATAAACACCTAGTAAAATATCTCCCTTACATTCTGTTTGTTGACTTACATAATAAGCAGGTTGCAATCCTTCCAATTGACTTGCATTATCCTGTCCACTATAATCAAAGATAAAAAGATCAAAATCAGGTGCTTTGTCTTTAAGAATATAAGACAAGGGAGACGAAATTCCATCCCAACTGATTACTACAATTGATTTCTGTTGAATCGTTTTCTGTATACTTGACGTCATGCTTAACAAAAGTAAGCTAGAATTTGGTTCCTGAGACTAAATATCTTAATTATTATGATCCGTTTTAGTCGATCTATAACTGCTTCTTTTCTAATGGTACTATCTGTAGTTTGCCAAGTGGAAATTAACTCTGGTTGTATAGCCCCAATTTTAATTGCTGCTTGATTCACATAATGTTTGTAGAAATCTACCGGGTAGTTAATTTTACTAGACTGTGCCAATAAATGCTTTGCAGCTTTTATATTTAAAGAATAGCCATATGCGCCATAAACGGACCTGATTAATGGCATACCTATCTTAAACTTGCTATCAATGGATGCTGCAGTAGATTTCTTTATGCTAACATGGTTATTCCAAGCTCCCCAAAAAAATAGATCATGATCAGTTTCTACTTTATGCATTATTTGTTCAATCAGTTGAATATCATTGATCTTACTATCTGACTCTAAGACTAAAAAATGCTGGCAAGGGTTGTTATTTTCTTGTACTATTTTTTTCCAAATGCTTCGGTGAGACATAAATACCCCAATCTCGGAGGGCAATAGTTTATATCCCGACCGATTCAATGCATTTTGAATCAAATCATTGATAAATGGAATTTTTTGCCTAGCTGGAAAGATAGGATCAACCAAAACAGAATCGGGTAAAACCACTTGCATTAAATACACCTGAGCTTGTCTAGCATGCTCATTTTGTCCGTAAATTATAAATGCTTGGATCGATTTTGTCATATTAAACCTTTAATATGGAATAGTAGTGGTCTGGTATTTATTAAATTCACAATAATACTGCCTTGCAATTGTATAAGGTGTAAAGAAAGCTTTAGAACCTCCCCCTGGATATAAGATAAAATGTTTTTTATTTAGTAGTTGGCTTAAGTGTATAGGTAAACTGTCTGCACCAATAATAAAATCTGCCTCTTGTATAAGTTGAATCAATTCTTTAAAATTATTATATACCGTTTGATTAAATATTAGATCCGTTTGCATTTGCACTTTAATGGGGCGGCCTGTTTTATTAACTTGACTCACTCTTTTAAAATACGCGACTTGCATACTTGCACCTCTTTGGTTGACCTCTTTAATAATAGATTGAACAATCTCTTGGGGGATATTTCTTTTTGATATTCTTGCATCTGGCAATAACAGGAAATTCTTTTTTTCAATATTGTCATTGATGAATTTTGAATTGACTTCATATCCAAAGAAATTGGCATATTCTTGATAGACAAGGTCTTTATTGACAATGGATTCGAATTTTTTTCCAGTGATGAACTGTAAAGCACCTTTTTTTCTTCGCTGTTCTAAAAGCTCCACTCCTGTATCCATAGTTGGATTTTCTATTAAATACTTTTTGATTTTCCTAGCTTGTTCTAGAGTGCTTTTATTGAGCAGATGCCTACTAGTGAACAAATTTAATTGTCCTAGATGAATCCCAAAATCTTCAAAACTAATATCTAAACGACTAGTATCTGTGACCGACGAGATTGCTTCAAACAAGGGATATAAATGATTGGAAGCAATAAATTTTACTGACATTGGATTTGCAGACAACATCACAGACCTAACTGCAATTACAAAATCGCCATATGCTCTTAGTAAAAATAGGCGACGCATTTATTTTATTGTAAAGTTTCTGTATATAAATAAATGGCGAAAAATACTCCAATTAAAACCCCTACTAATAATCCGCCTAATAAAAAAATAATCCAACTTTTAGCTTGATTTACGAGTGGATATTTTGGCATATCTAACACTTGTATCACTGGTATTTGACTGATTTGAGACAATTTTAATGCTTCTAAATTTTTTAATACCTCGCCATATAAATTAAAAACAACTGACTTGTCTTTTTGTGTTAAATCTTCATTTACTACATTGGATTTCATTCCACTATTTGCATTCACTAGCGCAACTGCTTGATAAGATTTACTGTATAATTTATCGTGTAAAGAATCTGCTTTAATTTGTAATCGTGCAATATTATTATTCATATTGCTCGTTTTAATATCTACATATAAATCCCCAGTCTCTTTTAATAACCGCTCTGTAAACAATTTTGAGAAAATTTGATCTCTAGAAATAACTTGAATATTGATGATAGACCCTTTTTTATTTTGTCTCGTCACTACTAAGTCATTCTTTACAATTTTCTGATACACTTCAAATAAAATACTATCTTTTTTTAATTTTTCTATTTCGTTTTTAGGTGTCGTATAAAAATTAAATGTAGCTAATTGTGAATCTTTTTCCCATTTTTTACTCAAGCCATACGAAGCGGCATAAACGTCTGCTAAAGTGGCTGAACTTGGATTGGCCGTATCAACATGACTTAACAATACTTTTTCTACAATCAGTCTAGACTGCATGATATCTAAGATATTGTCCCCTTCAAATAAGCCTGCACTTCCACCAGTTAAACTTCCAATATCAAAGCCAACCTGGGATGCTAATGCGCCTAAACCTGATTTCGAACCTGATTTTTCCTCTACAATGAATGTAGCTTCTGCTTTAAATTTATCCTTCTCAAAATAGCCATAGCCTAAGCCTAAAAATCCAGTGATAATAGCGATTTTTAAAATGATTAGATATTGAGAAAACACGTACTTGATGGCTTTTCCCACTAAACTCATTAAATCAGAAAGTAATATCTTTTCGGACATATATAATATTATCTACAAAGCAATTGTTTATCAATTGATTGTAAAATTAAAGCTTTTAGGTAAGAAATAACCAAAATCAAGCACTATCTCCTATCTACTCAATCTATAAATCGTCAATGCCGCTCTTTTGATCAAAAATGGGAGTTGATTTAAATGGATGGTTTCACCCGGCGCGTGCGCGCCGCGTCCCAATGCCCCCAATCCATCAATACAGTCCACATAGGCAGCTATATAAGAAATATCCCCTGCACCTCTGGAACCTGGGTCACCTGCAACGGTGGCGCCGGCCCCCATATCCATTGATATTGAATTGATTACGCTTAAAACTTGGTTATTCCCTTCCGTTGGTGCCATACTTGGTATGCCATCTTCAAAATGTATGGTGGCCTTGGTACCTGCTAAACTATTATCAACAATAACTTGCATTTTTTTTCTTGCATTTATTTTTTGTTCTTCCGTTAAAAAACGAAGGTCACCCGTTACAGTTACCGCCGGTGAAATAATATTGGTCTTACCAATGGCTGTACCTGTGGCTTTAGTTGCATCGTAGTTCATTTCAGAACCTCCAATAAATACACCGGGGTTAAAGGTTAAATATTTTTCTGTACTTAACTGTACTCTAAATTCATTTATAATCCTGGCTGCTTCATAAATAGCACCATAACCTGCATAGGGTGTAAACACGCCCGAGCTATGTCCTGTTTTTGCTTTTACATTTAATAACCATCCGCTAGCACCTCTTCTTGCAGTGGCCACTGAATTTAATCCATTGGCTCCTTCAAAGGCAAGTGCAATTTCAGTTTGCTTAGCAGTTTCAATAAAGTCGCCTCTACTTACTTCGCGCGGATACCCTGCATGCTCTTCATCTCCCGTTAAATAAGCAATGATGTTGGCATCCTTTAAAAGACCCTGTGCCTGCAAGGCTTGAAGCGCAATAATCATAACTACATCTCCACCCTTCATATCAGTCACGCCCTGTCCTGTAGCAGTAGAATCATTTAACATAGTGAAAGGGTTCGCTGGCATATCGGGTTCAAAGACAGTATCTAAATGACCTATGAGAAATAATTTTTTTCCTTTTTTAGTTTTGCTTGAGGCTGCGGCGTTTTGATCAGCATTAAATCCAATACTCGCTACTAAATGACCTGCACGGCGAAGAGAATCGGGCATAGGCACCCACTTGGTTTTAAAATTGGCCTTTTCAAATTCACGCGCAAAAATGGCACCTACTTTTTTTACGCCTTCTATGTTTAAAGTGCCACTATTAATATCTACCGATTCTTTTAAAAGCGCAATAGCCCTTGGCATATTAGCATCGATATAGTCCATTACTTTTTGTTCCTCCTTACTTAAGGTAGTGGTGGCTTTAGTAGTTTGTGCTATTAAAGTTTGATTTGCTCCCATACTAAGGCCGATGATAGCTAGGCTAATTAGAAATATTTTTTTCATAGTGGGTATTTTTAAAAAATAATTATATTTTATGAATAAGATGCTAATTCGATTGCATAAAGAGGAATATTAATCATCCAATCTTGTTCTCTGTAATTTGACATTGAAAATCGATAACAAAATTTTGGGTGAAATTTTTCATAATATATTTTTAAACTTTTAGACTTCAAATTTTCCGCCGCTTTAACTTCTATTGGAATCACTTCACTTCCTTTTTGTATTATAAAATCTACTTCGGCTTGAGAGCCCTCAGTTGTCCAATAATTTGGCTGAATCCCTTTTGACTTTAACTGTTGAAGTACAAATTGTTCTGTAAGTGAGCCCTTAAACTCTTTAAACAAATCATCCTCTCCTAAAATAACAGTTGGTGCAATTTCAGCCATGGCACAAAGTAGACCAACATCGTGAACATATAATTTAAAATCATTACTATCTTCGTATGATTTAAGCGGAACACCTGGTTTATTTATTCTAATAATTTTATAAACAAGCCCAGCATCTGACAACCATGACAATGCGGATTCATACTCCTTAGATCTTGCGCCTTTTTTTAAACTACTGTAGGTGAATTTTTTATTTTCTTTTCCCAGTTGAGAAACGATAGACTGCCATATAAGTCTGAGCTTAGGAACAAGTTGATATGGCGCATGCTTTGAAAAATCTTGTTCATAGGAATACAATATGCTTACTTGTATTTCTCTTACTTTTAAAAAATCTTTATCCTCTCTAAAGCTATTAACTGCTTCTGGCATTCCACCAATGAAATAATATTGTTTTAACAGAACGACATACTTATCTTTAAAAACTTCAATCATTCCTTTTTCTTTTCGATTGATTATTCCTAATAAATCTTCTTGACCCATTGCAAGCAAAAACTCATTGAAACTAAAAGGGAATAATTCCATAAACTCAACTTTCCCAACAGGGAACGACTGATTCATATGTAAAGACACCCCTAGCAATGAACCTGCAGCAATTATATCATATTGGTTATTAGATTCTTGAAAATATTTTAATGACGTAAGTGCCGATGGACAAGCTTGAATTTCATCAAAAATTATTAATGTATTATGGGGTTCGATTTTTATTCCAGACTCAATATTTAATGCACTTATAATAGATGTGGTATCAAATCCTTTTTCAAAAATTAAATGTAGATTTTTTACACTTTCGAAATTAAAATAAGCAACATGGGTATAATTCCTTTTGCCAAATTCCTTCATTAACCAGGTCTTGCCTACTTGCCTAGCCCCTTTCAGGATGAGTGGCATTTTATTTTGCTTTTCCTTCCATTCCAATAATTTGTAATAGGCTAATCTTTCCATTTTCCCTTGTTATGGTATCAAAAATAAGGATTTTCATCCAATTTAATGTATAAATATTACACTTTTTCGTACAAATTAATGTAATATTTATACATTTTAATGGACTAATTAGAAAATAAGCTCGTACTTAATTCCCAAACGGAATATTTATTTTCAAACTATAATTACGTCCCATATTAAATACGCCGGTTCTTCCTGTTAAAATGTTTTCATCTGTATATTTTAAACGGCTTAAATGACTTTGATAAGCAATATCGGTAAGGTTTTGGGCCACTAAAGAAATACTAAACAACTGCTTATCTTTTTTTGTAATATGTGTGCCTGCCCCTATATTAATTAAAGTATAGCCCGCTGTTTTAGTTTCGGTATTATAACCAGTAAACGGATTATTCTGAGCCCCTACATTATCAAATTGTAGTGAAGCATAAGTGTTTTTAAGCCTACCTGTATTTTTTGGAAGTTCATACCTTAATTCAGCTATCCAACGCATACTTGGTATGGTAGGTAAATTAATACTACCAGCTAGTGGTTTTTTAAATGTACCATTCACAATGGAAACTGTGTTTTCAATATGCAGCCCATCTAAGGGATGCGGATGAATATCTAAATTAAATTCAGCCCCTACTAGTTTTGCATCTTGTTGATTATAAGCAAAAGCAAAATAATCCTTACCGTCTTTACTAATAATAGAATCTCCGCCATGCACTCCAATTAGCTTTTGGTAAAAAATATAATTCGTTACATTATTATAAAACGCATTACCTGTAAAGGAAATATGCTCATTGCTCCATTCTATACCAGCATCAAATTGTAAACTTTTCTCAGAAGCTAAATTAGTATTACCATATTCATACCTATTCGTACCCGCATGTGCACCATTACTTCCTAGCTCAGATAAATTAGGGGCCCTATAACCCCTAGCAATATTGAATTTAAAGATTAAATCATTGGTGGCTTCATATGTCATGCCTAAAGACCCTGCTATATCTCCATAATCTTTTTGAAGCCCATTAAACTCAATTCCTTTTTTATCTATTCTGGCACCGCCACTAAAATTAAATTTATCTATATGTTTTTGTGTATAAAAAAACAAACCTAGTTCCACCGATTTATATTCAGGTATTAGGGCTTCTACACCTTTGTTTTTATTACTCTGTTGTAATCCGTTCACGCCAATAGTATGTTTCCAGTTATTGGTTTCTGGTAATAAATATTGAAAAGAATAATTTAAAGTGCCTAAGTCGAAGTATAAACTTTTCTCATTGGGCATTTCAATATTACCAAACTCCTGTCTTTGATTTCTTTGATAAGCAATATTGGCTTTTAACTTTCCTGTACCCCAATTAATACTATTATCTAAAATATATTTTGTGT
>Ga0209596_1002671_pt1 | contig 14597 bp, 14 predicted proteins | sample M_130807_MF_Meta_FD_187314 | JGI IMG/M metagenome (GOLD analysis project Ga0209596, IMG submission 187314) | Freshwater microbial communities from Lake Montjoie, Canada to study carbon cycling - M_130807_MF_MetaG (SPAdes) (version 2) | ecosystem: Environmental > Aquatic > Freshwater > Lake... | reverse complement strand
ACAACTTTAAAGCATTCCATTGTTTAGGGTTATGACTTGCGGTTAAAATAATGCCTCCTTGTGCTTTTTCAAAGACCACGGCCATTTCAACCGTTGGAGTAGTGCTTAAACCTAAATGAATCACATTAATGCCTAAAGCCAATAAACTTTGTTCCACCAATGATTCTACCATTTCACCACTCATTCGACCATCTCGTCCTACGACTACTTTAACTGACCCTTTAGCTTGCTGAAGTAGCCAACTGCCATAAGCAGATGCAAACTTTACAATATCAAGAGGAGTGAGGTTGTCATTAGGACGACCACCAATGGTTCCTCTAAATCCTGAAATACTTTTTATAAGTGCCATAAACTAGCTAATTGCATGATAAAATAGGTGTTGCAAATTTACTTTAATTTTTTGCATTCTTGTATCTTTATCACATGACATCCTCCTTTTTGGTATCCATTATGCAGCTTGACGAAGCACTATTTGCCCGAATCAATGGGCAATGGACACATCCTTGGGCAGATACGGTTCTTCCTTGGATGCGCGATTCGAACCATTGGATACCTTTATATGTGCTACTCATTGCGTATCTATTTTATGTCAAAGGGGGAACTGCATGGAAATGGGTGGTTGCAGCTATAATTAATGTGACATTGACAGATCAAATAAGTAGTAGTTTTTTTAAACCTTTTTTTCATCGCTTACGTCCTTGTGCCGATCCGCTCATGATAAACAAAGTAAAATTGTTATTAGATCATTGTTCATCAGGTTTTAGTTTTACTTCTTCACACGCAGCGAATCATGTGGGATTTGCCATGTTTATTGCAATGACCATGCAACCTTATTTTAAAAAGTATCGATATTTATTTTTCATTTGGGCGGGGATTATTGCTTATGCACAAGTATATGTTGGGGTTCATTATCCATTAGATATTTTAGTAGGAGCAATTATTGGCATCTTGGTAGGATGGGTAATTTCTAAATTTTATTTGAAATACGCATAACATGAATCGACTCCATTTTAATATTTTATTGACTGCCATAGTATTGGTATATGTTATTGGAATGATTCAAATTCCTTTGATGGATATTGATGCAGCTCAGTACGCTTCTATTAGTAGAGAAATGCTGGAATCAAAAAGTTATTTGCAGGTGTTAGATATGGGGAAAGATTATTTAGATAAACCCCCTATGCTTTTTTGGTTGTCAGCCTTTTCGATGAAATTTTTTGGAGTGCATGATTGGTCATATCGTATACCATCTATTCTTTTTTTATTAATAGCATGTTATTCTACATTTCAGTTTACTAAATTGTATTATACCCAAAGAACTGCTCAATTAGCTACTTTAATTTTAGCGAGTAGTCAAGCCTTTTTCTTAATTGCACACGATGTTCGTACCGATACGATGTTAGTGGGCTGGGTCATGTTGAGTATTTATTTATTAGCTAAGTGGTCTTTAGAAAACAAGAATCAACTATTTTTTGCTGCTATGACTGCTATTGCAGGAGGTATGATGACCAAGGGTCCAATAGCATTAGTGGTGCCGGTATTATGTTTTGCACCGCATTGGTTGGTTCAAAAAAAATGGGAATTCTTTTACAAGCCCATTTATATATTGGGCATTATTTGGATTGCTATTTTATTAATTCCAATGAGTGTGGGATTGTACCAGCAATATGATTTACACCCAGGGAAACTAATCAATCAAATACCTATCAGTTCTGGGTTAAAATTTTATTATTGGACCCAAAGTTTTGGGAGATATACAGGTGAAAATTTCTATCATGAAATGAGTTATCCTACTTTCTTGTTGGAAAATATGTTTTGGAGTTTCTTGCCTTGGGTATTTGTTTTTTTATGGGCCATCGGGTATCGAATTATAAACTGGGTCAGAAATGGTTTTCAACCAACCTCTCCTGAATTAATTAGTTTTTTTGGTTTTATACTTACTTATATTGTGTTATCAAGAAGTCAAGCTCAATTACCTCATTATATATTTGTGGTTTTTCCTTTGGCGTCTATTATAGTGGCTTCTCATTGGGATGCATTGCTATGGAGTAGCGAACGAATTTCAAAAGGAATCAAATGGTTTTATGGGTTTCATTTATTTATTTTTAGTATTCTTTGTTGTGTACTCGTTATGATTGCTTTTGTTCCCTTTGGTAGGATTCATTGGGCAGGCATCATTTTTATAGCATGCTTGTTTATTATTTTACTCCTCATTGTCTTTTCCAAACAGCCACTGGGTCAAAAATGGTTTTATCTATCATTGTTTATTATGTTAGGAGTGAATCTAATTTTAAATTCACATTTTTATCCTCAGTTATTGCCTTATCAATGGGGAAATCGCACTGCTGCTTTTATGGATCAGCAAGGCATTGATAAAAACAAAGTGATGGCCTATCAACTTCCTAATAGTTATGCATTACATTTTTATGGGCAACATATTTTCCCTATTAATATGGATAGCACAGCTTTTGAAAAAGCCCCTTTGAAAAATGTAGATTATGTGGTGACAGATAAATCCAACCAAGCATTGATACTTAAAAAATATCCCCATGCACATTGGATCATGGAAGCAGACCGTTTTCACGTCACTTTACTCACGCTGCCTTTTTTAAATCCCGCTACTAGGTTTCAGGAAACCCATCCATATGGATTATTGCAATTGAATAAATAAGTGGGCTAGCAAGGTCTTTCATCACATTTCATAGGGTTTTGTTTATATTTATAGTAATTTGATTACCTAAAATAGAACGTATGAAAATAACACAAGTAATTTGCTTGATGATGGGACTTTCACTTGCTACAGAGATGGCCCAAGCACAAACTACTACAGCGCCTGCTACAAAATATGATTATCATGATGCATTTGCACCTTTTTTCTACAGCAAAAATGGAAATGAATATCGTGCAGCTTCTGGGGAACCAGGGCCTAAGTATTGGCAAAATAGAGCAGACTATCAATTGAATGTTGCTTTAAATGAAGCAGCCAATGAAATTGCGGGTACTGAAATTTTAAGTTATACCAATAACAGTCCTTTAAAGTTGAATTTTATATGGATGCAATTAGATCAAAATTTATTCAGAGAAGATTCAAGAGGATCTGCCATTGTTCCTTTAAATGGAAGTCGCAATGGAGGGATGGGTCAAAAATTTGATGCGGGATATAAAATAAAATCAGTTAAGTTGTTAAGTGGGGTTAAGAATGAAGTAGCTACTGCGATTCAATATATGATTGAAGATACTCGTATGCAATTATTACTGCCAAAGGATTTACCTGCGAATGGAGGGAATGTAAAAATCCAAATTGAATATTCATTTATTTCTCCCGATTATGGTTCTGACAGAATGGGAATTTTAAATACAAAGAATGGTAAAATATTTACCGTAGCGCAATGGTATCCTAGAGTAGCTGTATTTGATGATATTGTAGGTTGGAATACCATTCCTTATACAGGTCCTGGTGAATTTTATTTAGAGTATGGTGACTTTGATATGAATATTACAACACCTAACAATATGATTGTAGTGAGCTCTGGTGAATTATTAAATTCATCAGAAGTGTACACGCCCAAACAAGTAAAAAGATGGGCGGCAGCAACGAATTCTGAAAAAACAGTCATCATTCGTTCTGCAGAAGAAGTCACTGAAGCTAGTTCAAGACCTACTCAAAAAGCGAATTTAAAATGGCATTTTAAAATTAAAAATGCAAGAGATGCATCATGGGCAGCTTCCTCTGCTTTTATCATTGATGCGGCGAGAATCAATTTGCCTTCAGGTAAAAAAGGATTATCCATTTCAGCTTATCCAGTGGAAAGTAAAGGGGATTCAGCATGGGGAAGATCTACAGAATATGTAAAAAGCACGATTGAATATTATTCGAAAAAATGGTTTGAATTTCCTTATCCAGCAGCCACCGCAGTAGCAGGACAACCAGGCGGAATGGAATATCCAGGTATTGTGTTTTGTGGTGCTAGAGCACAACGTGGAGGTTTATGGGGTGTGAATGATCATGAATTTGGTCATACTTGGTTTCCTATGATTGTGGGATCTAATGAAAGACAATATGGTTGGATGGATGAAGGCTTTAATACTTTTATTAATAGTTTGTCTTCAGATAATTTTAATAATGGAGAATATAAAAGTAAATATCCTGCGGATAAAAATCGTATAGGCAATATGTATACTGCTCCGGGGTTAGAGCCTATATTATCTTATGTTGATAATTATAAAGAGCGAAACAATGGTACATTGTCTTATAGTAAACCTGGTGAGGGGTTAACTTTATTACGTGAAGTGATATTAGGACATGATCGTTTTGATCGCGCTTTTCAAACTTATATAAATAGATGGGCGTTTAAGCATCCTACTCCGGATGATTTTTTCCATACTATAGAAAATGTGGGAGGAGAAAGTTTACAATGGTTTTGGAGAGGTTGGTTTGTTAATAACTGGCGCCTAGATGTATCTGTAAGAAATGTTACTTATAATGATACTACTAATTATGCGAAAGGGGCAGTGATTACTTTAGATAATTTAGAGAAAATGGCTATGCCTGTTATCCTTGAAGTAAAAACAGTAAGTGGAAAAAAAGACCGAATCAAATTACCTGTAGAAATTTGGGAACGCAATACTGCATGGAGTTTCAGATATCCTTGTACCGAAGAAATTGAGTCAGTGACCTATGATCCTGATAAAGTATTACCTGATTTTAATCCGGCAAATAATGTTTGGAAAAAGAAGTAGAAAATTTTGAAAATATACTAAAAAGCTCCTCCTCGTTTTACGGGGAGGAGCTTTTTAAATTTTTTTGCTTTGGGATATTCAAATTTCTATTCGTTAAAAATTAAACTGTGTCGTATTTTTGGGATAAATCAATTCGTAACTTTTACGTTCTCCTTTATTCGTGACATGTATGATATTAATTTGTTGGTTGTTGACACCAAATAAAACTTCACATAGCACGTCTAATTGTTTTAACTGCTTTATATTTTTAACTTCAAAATAAGTCCAAGTACTTTCTTTTTGAATTTCAAAACCAACATATTCTAAATTGCAGGCGGCTCCATTGGATTTCAAATTCAATCTTTTCTTTAAGTAGGCCGCAATGAGCACATCTGCTTTTTTCTTTTGTGCAGGTTGACTGATATCTAAACTAGTGTTTGACTCTGCTTGAATCATTTTCTCCAAATCATTTGTAAAAGTACGCACGCTTATTTCTAGGGTGGCTTCTTTTTCATTTTGGTTGATTTCAATGACTGAAACAAAAAAAGGATGCAATAGAGCAATGATTGCAGTGAATAAAGGTTTGAAACTAATCCAACTCATATTTGATTTATTTGTCCATTACAAAGGTCTTGATTAATTTAACACTACAAAATTTAGCTTTTATGAACGAAATGCTCATTTATGGACATTTAGGTTTTAGACATATTATTGATTGGGCTGGTTTGGATCATATCTTATTTATTGTGGCCCTTACTCTCAGATATATATGGACAGACTGGAAAAAACTCCTCTTGCTTATTACCGCCTTTACTATTGGCCATTCTATAACCCTGGCTTTAAGTACCCTTGAGTGGGTCGATTTCCCCATAGCTGGGGTGGAAATCTTAATACCCATCACTATCCTTATAACGGCAGCTGCCAATTTGTGGGTTAAGTCATTCAATTTCAATGAGAAATGCCCCCTTATTTATTTTTTTGCCTTATTTTTTGGCCTAATTCATGGACTTGGATTTAGCTATTATTTAAAAAGTTTACTAGGGAAAGAACAAACTATATTAGGCCCTTTATTCTCCTTTAATATGGGGCTGGAAATAGGTCAATTATTGATGGTGAGTGTACTTTTAATTATTTCATTTATATTCGTATCCCTTATGAAAGTGCAACGAAAATTGTATTTGCAAATTGGTTCTGTCATTGCAATTGGACTTGCCCTGAATATGGTTTTTGATCGTATCCATTCCAATTTTTAAATTATAATTTATGCAAATGAAAAAACTGTTAAGTGTGAGTTGTTTATTCTTGGCTTGTTTTAATGTACTACAAGCGCAAGATATTCGTAACAACCCCACATCCAATCACGGAAATAAATTTGAGCAATTAGGTACCATTTTGCCTACTGCCAATGAATACCGTACAGCAAGTGGTGCTCCAGGTCCTAAGTATTGGCAACAACGTGCCGACTATGATATTAAAGCAACGCTAGATGAAAAAAAATTATTACTCACTGGGGAAGAGACAGTCACCTACTTTAATAATTCTCCAGACGTCCTTACTTATTTATGGTTGCAGTTAGATGAAAACGAACATAGCACAGTAAATAATGCAGGTTTCCCAGATGAAACAAGATTATCTCGTGCAGTGACACCTACTACCATTGATAAATTATTGGATGAGAAAAAAGATAATGGTTTAGGACATATCATTGAAAAATTGACAGATGCTTTAGGTAAAAATTTAAAGTATACGATTAATGGAACTATGATGAGAATTGATTTACCTGCAGCATTAAAGCCAGGTCAAAAATTTGTATTTAATGTTAAATGGCATTACGCCATTACGGATCGTTTAACAGTTGCAGGTCGTGGTGGTTATGAGTACTTCCCTGAAGACGGCAACTATTTATTTACAATGGCACAATGGTATCCTCGTTTATGTGTGTATTCAGATTTTCAAGGATGGCAAAATCATCAGTTCACTGGACGTGGTGAATTTGCTTTGACTTTTGGTAATTATAAAGTAGCTATCACAGTCCCAAGTGATCACGTGATTATGGCTACTGGTCAAGGACAAAACTATCCAGCGGTATTATCTCCAGCACAATTAGCGCGTTGGAATAAAGCACAAACTTCTGCAGATCCAGTGGAGATTGTTACTTTAGAAGAAGCAAAAGCAGCAGAAAAAAACAAAGCAACTACGCAAGAAACCTGGGTATTTAATGCCGAAAATGTGCGTGACTTTGCTTTTGGAAGTAGTCGTAAATTTATTTGGGATGCATTAGCAGCTAATGTGGAAGGGAAAAAAGTAATGTGCATGAGTGCTTATGGTAAAGAAGCTTATGGTTTATATCGTAAGTTTTCTTCTAAAGCAGTAGCACATACGATTAAATCTTATTCTAAATTCAGTATTCCTTATCCATATCCAGTAGCGCAAAGTATTGAAGCTTCAAACGGAATGGAATATCCTATGATTTGTTTTAACTATGGTCGTACCGAAAAAGATGGTACTTATACTGAGTCTGCAAAAAATGGAATGTTAGGGGTGATAATTCATGAAGTAGGACATAACTTTTTCCCTATGATTGTGAATAGTGATGAGCGTCAATGGTCATGGATGGATGAAGGATTAAATTCTTTTGTGCAATATTTAACGCAAGAATTATATGATAACAAATTCCCTTCAAGAGGAGGGCCAGCTTGGTCAATTGCGGACTACATGAAATTACCAAAAGAGCAATTAGAGCCCATCATGTCTAATAGCGAAAATATTATTCAATTTGGACCTAATGCATATACTAAACCAGCAACAGGGTTGAATATTTTACGTGAAACTATTATGGGTCGTGAATTATTTGATTATTCATTTAAAGAATATGCTAGAAGATGGGCATTCAAACATCCAACTCCTGCTGATTTATTCAGAACTATGGAAGATGCGAGTGCAGTTGATTTAGATTGGTTTTGGAGAGGTTGGTTTTATGGTATAGATCCAGTTGATATCGCGATCGATACCGTAAAGCATGCAGTATATGACGCTTCAGCAGGAGCTCCTGCAGGCGGCATGCCAGCGGGTGGTCGTGGTGGTATGATGCAAGGTGGTGGTGGTCCAAGAGGATTGGATAAACCTGCTGTCAATGCATTCGAAGATATTTCTAAAGTAAGAAACAGAACCGATAAGTCAATCGTCTTCTTAACTGATGCAGATACCTCCCTTCGAGATTTTTATTGGAGATACGATAGAGGGCTAGAGCCTTATGATTCTGTGACTAAACAACCTGCAATGAGTTTTGGTGCACCAGAACCTTTGACAGATGCTGAAAAAGCAAAATATGCTGATGTTAATTTATATGAAATCACTTTCTTGAATAAAGGCGGATTAGTGATGCCTCTAATTGTGGAATTCACTTTTGCAGATGGAACTAAAGAGACACAAAAATTATCTGCTCAAATTTGGAGAAAAAATGAAAGTAAAGTATCGCGTGTATTTTTAACGAATAAAAAAGCGGTATCTATTTTATTAGATCCAATGCGTGAAACGGCTGACATTGATGAATCAAATAATAGATGGCCAAATGTTTCTGCACCCAGCAAGTTTGCTTTATTTAAAGCAAGAAGTTTTGGTAGAGGACAATCTGTTGGATTGTCGCCTATGCAAAGTGCGCAAAACAAAAAACAATAATTAGTAAGATTTTAAGTAGCTAAAAAAAATCCCTCCTCGTTTTACGGGGAGGGATTTTTTATGCTTTATATATAGCTTTTTTTTAGTTCTAATTTTAAATTCTTTAGGTGTGTGCAGCCGCTTTATAGCCTCTCCACTTTTCAATGACGCCTTGCATGTCGGCAGGCACATTGCTTTCGAAAACAATTTTTTCACCCGAAGTTGGATGGATGAAACCCAATGTGGCAGCGTGTAATGCGCAACGAGGACATATCTCAAAGCAGTTGTCAACGAATTGTTTGTATTTGGTATAAATAGTACCTTTTAAAATTCTATCACCACCATACTCCCAATCATTAAACAAAGTGTGTCCAATATATTTCATGTGCACTCTAATCTGATGAGTTCTTCCAGTTTCTAATACACAAGAAACTAAGGATACGTAGTTTAATCTTTCCAACACTTTATAATGGGTGATAGCATGTTTGCCAATTTCTCCATCAGGGTAGGCGTCAAACATTTTCCGATGTTGTTTATGTCGAGCAATATGCGCTTCAATCGTTCCTTCTTCCTGTTCCACATCACCCCAAACCAAAGCCATGTATTTTCTTTCTACGGTATGATTGAAAAATTGTTTTGCTAAATGACTTGCAGCCTCAGGTGTTTTAGCTAACACGATTAATCCAGTTGTATTTTTATCAATACGATGTACTAAGCCAAATCGAGGTAGAAGATCTTCATTAAGATCTGGATTTTGAGATAATAAATGATGTGCCACACCATTTAATAAAGTCCCTGTATAATTTCCTATACCAGGATGCACCACCATATTGGCAGGTTTATTAATGACCATGACCGCATCATCTTCATATACAATATCCAAATTCATCGGCTCAGGTTTGAGCTCGGTATAATCTGGATTGATAAAACTCATATAGACCACTTCATCTCCTGGTCTTGTACGATAATTACTTTTAACCACTTTTCCATTGACAGTTAAAAAGCCATTGTCAATACCGGTTTGAATTTTATTTCGAGTGATTCCTTCAATTCTTGCTTGCAACCATTTGTCAATACGAGTGGGCTCCTGACCTTTATCAATGATAAAGGTGGATTTCTCATATAAGGCTTCATTTTGATCTTCGGCAAATATTTCTAATTCTTCTGACATGTTGCAAAAGTAAGATATTGCGGCTTAGTTTGTAACTTTGTCTCATGCGTCAAAAAGTGCTTTTTCAGGATTTAGGTGTAAAATCCTATCAACCCACTTGGGAATACCAGGAAGCATTGTTGTTAAAAGGGACGCAAGGGAAAATGGAAGCTCGTCAAAAAGACTTACCAGCCCAAGACGCCGATACCCAACATCACTTATTATTCGTGGAACATCCTCCCGTTTTCACTTTAGGGAAAAGCGGTAAAAGAGAGCATGTTTTAGTTTCAGAGGAGCAGCTTCAACAATTAGGTATTGAATACTTTCATATTAATCGTGGGGGGGATATCACTTATCATGGTTTGCAGCAAATAGTAGGGTATCCCATTTTGGATTTAGATAAATTCAAACCAGATTTAGGTTGGTATTTAAGAAGTTTGGAAGAAGTGATCATTCAAGTTTTGGCAGAATATGGTTTAAAAGGGGAGAGAAGTAGCGGAGAGACAGGAGTTTGGCTTTCACCCAATGATCCATTCATGGCACGCAAAATTTGTGCCATGGGTATTAAATGTAGTCGTTGGATCAGCATGCATGGTTTTGCATTCAATGTTAACACCGATTTATCTCATTTCGAATTTATTGTGCCATGTGGAATTCAAGGTAAAGCAGTGACATCTTTACAAAAAGAATTGGGCCGTGAAATTGATTACGAAGAAGTCAAACAGAAAGTGAAATTTCATTTCGAAAAAATTTTTGATTGCGAGTTGGTTGGATAGTTTTTTTTGCAGCGTCGGTCATTCTTAGGTAATATAAATTTTGACAAATAGTTTCTATTGAATCACTCATGGAGTACTCTTTAATTACAGAGGTATTGTAATTAAATTAGTATTGAAATTTTCTTAAATCATTTTTAGATTAAAAATTCAAAGTCTCAAGAGGCAATGACCTATTGCCTTGTAGACCTCCGCTATGAATAATGAGTAAGTTTGAATTTGCTGGAAAATAATTATTCTTGATCAGTTGATCTACCGCCATAAATAGTTTACTAGTATACACTATATCTGTTGGAATTTTTTCGGCCTCCCAAAATTGATTCATGAATTTGAATTGAGCTGGAGTAGTTTTTGCATAGCCCCCTAAATGAAAGTCATGCAATAAGGTGAATTGTTTTTGATGGCCATTATAATTACTGTTCATGTTGTTGTTATGATTGCTTTCGAGTAAAGCGCTAATTTCATTTTCAATAGATCCTTCATTTTTCAAAACTGGAATACCTATAACTTGTTGATATGATGCTGCAGATTGTATCAAACCTGCCAGCATGGTTCCTGTCCCCACTGCTGCTATAATATGAGTGAATGGAATACGAATCATGTCTGGAGGTATGGAATTTGTATTTCCATTGGAATGTATGGAATCTAAAATAGTAGCCGCTCCTTTGGCACCCAAAGTACCATAACCACCTTCATCTATCCAATATATTTTTGAATGATCATCTTGATGTGAGTTTTTTTGATGCAACAGCTCATCTTTAATAATTTGAAATGCAGTTCTTCCAATTCGTTTTAACTCCATTCCATAACGGACCGCTTCTTCTAAAGTAGGTGTTAAAGGTTCATTTTCATTGGATCTTACATATCCAATGCTTTTAAAGCCATAATGTTTTGCGGCAAATGCCAATGCCACTAAATGATTGGAATAAGGACCGCCAAAGCTAGCAAGTGTGGAGGCCTCTTGTTGTTGAGCTTCTTGAATGTAAAATTTAAGTTTATACCATTTATTGCCACTAATAATAGTATGTAAAGTATCTAATCTTAATACAGATGCACTTACTTGTGGGGTGCTAAAACTTATAATATTTTGTATGGGAATGTTTTGGTTCAATCTTTTTATGTTTAATAAAAATCGCCTAATTTTGTCCAATTGTTTTTTTTACTCTAGGGTGAAAATACAAATAAAAAATAGTACAACATGAGTGCACCCACTTTAGTCATTTTAGCAGCAGGTATGGCCAGCCGATATGGTAGTATGAAGCAAACCGAAGGTTTTGGTCCCCATGGAGAAACCATTATGGATTATTCCATTTACGATGCCATCAGAGCAGGCTTTGGCAAAGTCGTATTTATTATAAGAGAAGATTTTGCAACTGCATTTAAAGAAAGCTTTGAACCAAAATTAGAAGGTAAAATTCAAACCGACTATGTGTATCAGTCCTTGGATAAATTCACGGAAGGTTTTGATGTTGCAGTTGATCGTGTAAAACCTTGGGGGACTGCACATGCCTTATTATGTACCAAAGGAGTGGTGAATGAGCCGTTTGCTGTGATTAATGCAGATGATTATTATGGCAAAGAAGCATTTGAACAAGCTTATCAATTTTTAACTAATGAGTGCGATGAAAAAACATATTCTATACTAGGCTATGAATTATCAAACACATTAAGTGACAATGGAACTGTGAGTAGAGGTGTTTGTTCTATCAATGAAAATAATTTTTTGACTCAAATTAATGAGCGTACCAAAATATATCGTAATACCACTGGTCAAATTGTTTTTGAAGAGGAGGGGGTTGAATCTCCATTGCAAGAAGATACTAGAGTGAGCATGAATTTTATGTGTTTTGCTCCCGAATTTATTTCTTTATGTGAATCCGAGTTTTCAGCATTTTTAATCAAGCAGGGTAAGGAATTAAAATCTGAATTTTATATTCCTTATGTAGCAGGTCGTTTTAAAGAATTAGGATTAGGTCAAGTAAAAGTAATACCTACCCATGCGAAATGGTTTGGAGTGACTTATAAGGAAGATGCGCCCGGTGTTAAAGCTAGCATTGATCAATTGGTGAATGACAATGTCTATCCCAACAAGCTATGGTAATATCAATAAAGTAATATTAATTAAGTAGTAGAGAGAAAGTAGTAGAGAGAAAGTTGAAGTGATAATGTAGTTACGTGACCTTATTCAAAAGCTGCGAGTACTTAATTAAATGAACGAATACTGTACATATAATCCTTAATACGATCTAATTGAGCTTTGCGAGCTGCATTGCGAAGGAAGCTGGACTTTGGCAATTTGATTACAATATCTTTAGTTGATTCTTTTTCTTTTAAAGATTCCATCACGTCAATAATTTTACTTGCTTTCACTGCAAAAGCAACCCCTTCAGTTTGCTTTTGACGGGTACTAATGATTCCAATTAATTCTGCTTGGTTATTGAAAATTGGAGCGCCAGAGTTCCCTGGGTTAGCACCAATTTGAATTTGATAAGTACCGCTATCTCCATTATATCCAGTCAAGGCACTTAAATATCCTTTGCCATAAACAATATCATTATCGTTACGTGGAAAACCTAAAGTGAATATTTCTTCTCCTAAATCTGAAATCTTTTTTCTAATGGCATAAGGGATAGATTTTGGTTGTTTAAAATCTTCGTCATTAATTTCTAATAGAGCAATATCGGAAGTAAAATCAGTATAAATTATGTCTGCTTTTAATTCTTGTCCTTTGCTATTGATTACAATGGCACTATTCCCTTTTAATACATGTGCATTAGTGATAATAAATCCTTTGGTATCAATTAAAAATCCAGAACCACCGCTAATTAATTTTGCGTTTTCTGGAATTTTGGTTTTTACCTCATTCAAGATATGTCCTTGTACTTGTTGATTCTTCTTAATAACTTCAACAGCCTTGCTTAATTGCATCAATTGAGTGCCGTTTAAACTTGGAGACAAATACATGATTAAAAAGGAAGTAAATAATGCAATAAATCCGCCCACTGAAGCAGCGATGGCAGTTACTTTTTTATATTTTGACCATAACTGAATGACTTTGAATTTAATGGATTGTTCATCGTTTGCAGTCCATTCCCTTTCAGCTAATAATTCGTTAAAAGTATTTTGAGATTGTTGATTGAAATTTTTTCTCTGCGCATACCACTCAATCTGTTGCAAAAACAGAGTATGCTCCACTACCATCTGATCAATTTCAGAAGTTTTCTTACGGAGTGCTTCAAAATCAGAGCGCTCCTGTGCAGACATTTCGCCTGACAAGTATTTTTCGATCGCTTCTAATAATTGTATATCCTCCATTTTATTTTTCTGTTCTTTTTGTTTGGTTCAATCTCGGTTTTATTTCTACTTTAATCTCCAATGTTATATTGAGTGAAGAATAGCTTCTTTAATCTCATCAAACATTTATATTTCTGGTTCTTAGCATTATCTGCATTGGTATATCCAAACTGATTCGCTAATTCCTGCATCCCTTTTTTATTCAAATAATAACCTTCCAATAAACTTTTACAAGGTTCCCCTAAACTATTTAGAGCCCTATCCATAATTGCAAAAGCAGCATCTTTCTTTTCCATCACTTCTAAATCCTCTTGAACCGACACACTCTCTTCCTCAGAACTTAGTGGGTTACTATACTTTCCCATTTGCTGCAAACGCTTTAACCACAAATGCTTGCAAATAGAAAATAAATAGGTTTTAATTTGACAGGTAAGCACAAAAGAGTCCAATTGCACTTTTTCATATAAAGCAATCATTGCTTCCTGAAAAATATCCCTCGCATCATCAAAAGAGCCATTATTATTCTCCACAAAATGCTGAATTACAGGAAAATGACTCTTATAGAGGGCTTCCACCGCCTGGGAGTCATTTTGGGCTAAACCCCTTAATAGGACCTGTTCATTTAATTCAGCTTTCAAGATATTGATACGTATTTCAGACAAAAGTAACCCAAAAAAGGGTTTTTTTATTTTTTTGAAGCGGGGAAGGTTACCTTTTTCACGTTTTTGTATTAAGAGTATAAATTAATCATTTAAAAAATCAAACAAATGAAAAAAGTATTCGCAATCTTAGCTATCGCTGCTTTAACTGCATGTGGTGGTGCTTCTACTGAAGCTAAAACTGATACAGCTGCTACAACAGTTGATACAGCTGCTACAACAGTTGATACAGCTGCTGCTGCAACAGTTGATACTGCTGCTAAGCACTAATCAAATAATTGGACTGTTGGTGGGCTGATCACTCGGCCCCTACTTGCCAACTAACAGTTATCGGAAAAATTTCAT
>Ga0209596_1002668_pt1 | contig 14601 bp, 26 predicted proteins | sample M_130807_MF_Meta_FD_187314 | JGI IMG/M metagenome (GOLD analysis project Ga0209596, IMG submission 187314) | Freshwater microbial communities from Lake Montjoie, Canada to study carbon cycling - M_130807_MF_MetaG (SPAdes) (version 2) | ecosystem: Environmental > Aquatic > Freshwater > Lake... | reverse complement strand
AGTTAATGACGGGAATACAGAAAAGGCCTTACGTAAATTCAAGAAAATGATTACAGATTATGGTACTTTACAAGAAGCCCGTGACCGACAAGAATTTGTGAAACCTACACTTAAACGTAAACTAGCTAGAAGTCAGGCTAAAAGACGTTGGGACAAATATTTGCGTGACCAGCAATTGCCTAAAAAGTTGTACTAAATTCAAGAGAGCCGAATGGGAAACTCTTTTTAAGAATAGGTTGAATAAAAATTAAAAATAAATTATAATATGATAAATAAAGATGTAAGTGCTGAATAAGTCAGGCTTACTAATTATACATCTTGCTTATTAAAGGAGAAAAATATGTCAAAGCATGTTATTGGCGTGGACTTAGGAACAACTAATTCCTGTGTAGCCATTATTGAAAACGGAATCCCCAAAATAATTGAAAACAGTGAAGGTGCAAGAACTACACCCTCAATCGTTGCCTATGCCGATGATGAGATTCTAGTAGGTGCTAGTGCTAAACGTCAATCAGTTACAAATCCCAAAAATACTATCTATGCTGCCAAGCGATTAATTGGACGTAAGTTCACCGAAAACGCTGTTCAAAAAGATATTGATTTGATGCCATATAAAATCATTAAAAACGAGAATGGTGATGCATGGGTAGAAGTAAATGAACAAAAACTAGCCCCTCCGCAAATTAGTGCTGAGGTCCTACGTAAAATGAAAAAGACTGCAGAGGATTATCTTGGTACAGAAGTAACGCAAGCTGTTATTACAGTACCAGCATACTTCAATGACAGTCAACGTCAAGCAACCAAAGACGCAGGACGTATTGCAGGTCTTGAAGTTTTACGTATTATCAATGAACCTACAGCGGCTGCATTGGCATATGGTGTAGATAAAAAAGATAAAACAGATCGTAAGATTGCTGTTTATGACTTAGGTGGTGGTACATTTGATGTATCTATCATTGAAATAGCAGATGTTGAAGGTGAAACTCAAATTGAAGTACTATCAACAAATGGTGATACATTTTTAGGTGGTGAAGACTTTGACCAACGTATTATGGATTATTTAGTTGATGAATTTAAGAAAGACAATGCAATTGATCTTAGGAAAGATATGTTAGCATTACAACGTTTGAAAGAAGCGGCTGAGAAGGCTAAGATTGAATTGTCAAGTTCAGCACAAACGGATGTTAATCTACCGTATATCACAGCCGATGCTAATGGTCCTAAACACTTGAATGTTAAGTTAAGTCGTGCTAAATTAGAATCATTAGTTGATGAATTAATTCAACGTAGTATTCAACCATGTAAACAAGCAATGACTGATGCTGGTGTAACAACATCTGATATTGATGAAGTTATTCTGGTTGGTGGTATGACACGTATGCCAAAAGTACAGGAAATTGTTGAATCATTATTTGGTAAAGCACCTCGCAAAGATGTTAACCCGGACGAAGCAGTGGCTGCAGGCGCGGCACTTCAAGGTAGTGTATTAGCTGGTGAACGTACAGACGTATTGTTACTTGATGTTACCCCATTAAGTTTAGGTATTGAAACATCCGGTGGAGTATTTACTAAGTTGATTAAGAAAAATACAACTATTCCAACTAAACATTCACAAGTGTTTAGTACAGCAGATGACAATCAACCAGCTGTAACTATTAAGGTTGCACAAGGTGAACGTGATTTGTTTACATATAATAAGATACTGGGTGAGTTTAATTTAGAGGGTATTCCACCTTCAATGCGTGGTGTTCCTCAAATTGAAGTTACACTAGATATTGATGCCAATGGCATTCTTAATGTCAGTGCCAAAGATAAAGGTACAGGCAAAGAGAATAAGATTACTATCAAATCAGATTCAGGACTAACTGAAAAAGAAATTCAACAAATGGTTAATGATGCTGAAGAAAATGCCGAAGCTGATGCTAAACAAGTTAAATTTATTCAAGCAAAAAATAGTGGTGAATCAACATTGAATAGCTTCCGTAAAGATTTTACTCAATACGGGGACAAAGTTACAGCAGAAGAAAAAGAAAAAGCATCTAATGCTATTGATGAACTAGAAGTTGCATTAGCCGGAACTGATGTTGAAGAAATTGACAACAAAATTAAAGAACTGTATGAAGCTATTGGTCCTATTACTAAAGTTAAATCTGAAGAGGAACAAAAAGCCAAAGAGGCATCTGAATCACAGAAGTCTGACGACAATGTGGTTGATGCAGAGGTTAAGGAATCAACTTAACCTAAACAAAATCGGGTGCCGCATTCGGCGGGCCCGATATCGTCATAAACTTGCTTATTAGGAGAAAAACATGACAACAAAAACACTAACCCTTCGTGCTATTGATATCCCATCAATTCACAAATTCGGAATCGGATTTGATTCTATGTTGGACGAATTAATGCGTCTAACAGCCGGACAAACAAATACCAACTATCCACCTCACAATGTTATTAAAACAGGTGAAGAGACTGTCACTATTGAGGTCGCTGTGGCTGGGTTTGGGGAAAAAGAAGTAGACATTAAACTAGATAATAATGCTTTAATTATATCTGGATCTAAATCACGTGCAGAAATGCTCAACTATGAATACCTACATAGAGGATTGAGCAATAGAGATTTTACACAAACATTCCCTTTAGCTGAACATGTTGAAGTTATACATGCTGAAATAAAAAACGGGATTCTTTCTGTTTATTTGGAACGCAAAATTCCAGAAGAAAAGAAGCCGAAATCTATTGCTATTACTTACACTAAGTAATATAATAAATTTCACATAAATAAGAGTGCGGGGTAACTCGCACTCACACCTAAATTAACTATATGGCAAAAACAGAAATTAAAACCACACTTAAACCAAACTTGAGTTTAGTAGAACCCCCAATGTTCAAAATCATTTATTTGAATGATGAAGTAACCAGTATGGAATTTGTTGTGAGTACTTTAATTGAATATTTCAATTATACTGGTGATACAGCAGTACATATTACAGAAAATATTAATAGTCAAGGTAGTGCAGTAGTTGCTGTTTTGCCCTATGAAATTGCCGAACAAAAAGGTATTGAAGTAACAATATCAGCACGTAGTCAAGGTTTTCCTCTACAAGTTAAAGTAGAGTCTGAAGCTACTTAAATTTCTATTCTCTTAGCCCAATAAGGGTTTCTTTTATAATAACTGTTGTTAATGTAGTTGATTCCATTAATTACAATATCAACAGTTTTATCATAATGGCCGTATACCCAATGAGTTACTTTACTCTCTAGGTCTTTAATTAACGATAATTTAAGTGGGGGTATTGAATATATTATATCGGGCTCCTCTCCGAATAATAATTCATAACTTGGTGCTGAATGACTAACAATTATAATTTTCTTCACATCTAAATGTAGCTGAAGTTTTTCTATAGTATTACTTAAATAACCAATATCTTGATATCGTTCTTGTTCTATAGCGTCAATAGGTAATAACGGATATTTATCCTCTAATGTTAACCAACCATTAGACCCTACTATAGCAATACCATCGATGATTACTACATGGTTATGTAAATAAGCTACATTGCGTATGCTTTTACATAAGTTAAAAAGTTCATCGGTGCGATGTGCTAAATTAGTCACACCTTCATACTCTAATGTTCCTGCTGTGTAGAACACACCTTGATAAAAATGTGATAAATGTAATAGGATTTGATGTATAGTACGTAAATCATTACTGATATTACCTGCTATAATACAATAGAGACTAGTCGCTTTTCCTTCCCAATTAAATAGTTCATTAGGTTTAAGGTTCAAGTCACTAATTACATCAAATCCTATTTTCATTAATTAACACAGTAGTTATTTTGCTACTGATACTTTTGGCTTAGCAGGTGCCTTAGCTTTGACTGTTTTAGCTGGTGCTTTGGCTGCTGTTTTAGCTGGTGCCTTAGGTGTAGCTTCTACTTTTGGCTTAGCTGGTGCTTTGGCTTTAGTTGCAGGAGCCACAATTGATGAAGCTTCTGTACCAGCTGGAAGCATATCTACTACCAATGGTATTTTTGTAGTTGCGGCTGGTTCTGGTACTTTGTACGGGGCGGTGATGTTATTTGGTTCAGCTGGAGCTATCTCGTCAGATTTTTTATCATTACGCATGAAAAAGAACCAAGCTACACCAGCCACTACTAACAATCCTATAATAATTTCCATTTAATTTCTCCTAAACATATATTTACTCTAGGACAATAAATTGGTTATTTTTCCTAATATATTGCTAGTTTACATGATCCTGCTACAATAAATACAGTATGACAAAAAAATCCGATCTTTCCAAACTAATGCGTGAACCGCTACCAAGTATCGGTTACCAAAAACGTCTAAGCTATCGCACAGATAAAGCTGAGGTAGTAGAACTATATAAACTAATCAATCTTGCCTGCTTTAACAATAAGTTGAACATGCCTGAAATTGAGGTTACCGGTCGTTGTAGGAAATACTGGGGCATGTGCTTTGCTAGTTATGATATAGTTAAATATCGCAAAACCTATTGTAAAATCCGTCTTATGGATAAATGGTTCTGTAAACAATGGTTAATAACTACCTTAGCACATGAAATGGTTCATCAATATCAATGGGATATTGATGGAGAGAAACGTGAACGTGAAGGTAAAAATAGAATAATGAGTCATGGTCCTAGTTTCTATGCTCATAAAGAACGGTTAGCTAAACACGGGATATCATTAAAAGTCGGACATGGCCAAAAGCGTTGGCTTAAGCATCAAAGCTTTGCCAAATGTTAATTACTTGCTATTTGGATTTCTACTTACGTTGCCATGCTGATCCACTAAAATAACGTCTTTCGTACCCTTTTTACCTAAAGCACGGGTTAATACAGATCCAAGTACACGAACTCCAGGTATACCCACACCTGAATCTTCTGAGGTGCGATCTCCGCTGTTGCGAACTAACCAAACCATTAAGTGACTATCCGGAATATCTTCTTTTTTAGTGATGACATAATCACACTGAATAGTTACATTGTTACCGTTTGAAACAAAATGTTCATCTTTAAATGTTTGAATGGCAACTCCACCTTTACTAAGTTTGATATCACTACCAAAGATAGCATTCATTGCATCTTCCTCAGATGGCTCAATTACAACTTCTTTGTTTAATTTATACACTTGAACTAAACCATTACGTTTTTTAACTTGTTTAGTTGGTATTAAAGTTACAATACCTTTTTTAATTAATTTACGAACAATCTCACCGGCTTGAGGACCAAATAAGGAATCACCTGATTCCCAACTTTCAGCATTAACTTGTTTTAAGCTAACCGGAAGACTACCGTTTGAACTAGTCAAAATTAAATCAGCTTTTTTACGGTCAGCAACATCCAGACTTGCATCTATAACATTGTCGCAATTCTTAATAGAAATTTTCTTACCACGTGTGTCAACAAAAGTAACATTTATTTTACCGTGTTCTAAGATTAGTAGTTGAAGCATAGCACGAAGATTTTCCTCGTTACCTACACCACTAGATCCACCGCCCTTTTTCCCAGAATCTTTAAATTCAATCTGTATAGGAGAACCATCACCAAATACAATACCACCTAAACTGCTTCCTGTGGCCATTGAATGTTCTGGTTTGGCCTTTGGAGCACCGCGCTTTAATATTAACAATGCATCATTCATAGCATCATTGCGAAATTCGGATTCATTGGCTCCCTTAGGTATGTCAACCAAAACTTCAAGTTTGTTAGCTGTCTTCCATTTAGTGTTATGTAAGCCACCCTGCTGTAATAAACCCACAATTGTGTCTCTGTCAATAAGGGTGTCAGGTAGGTTAGTACCAGCTTGTGTTTTGGGCGATGATTCAACCAAAGTTCTTGTAAATTCAGTATATCTCATGTATAATATCTTAAATAGTTAATATAGTGCTGATTATAGCACCATTCTGTATTTATCGCAAATTTTTTTAAAAGAAGGAAACAATATGAGCTTAGTCCCAATGGTATTAGAACAAACAAGTAAAGGTGAACGTAGCTATGACATTTATAGTCGTCTGTTACGTGACCGTGTTATATTGCTTGAAGGAGAAGTACACGACCAAATGGCAAATCTAATCGTAGCCCAACTACTATATTTAGAAAGTGAAGATTCTGATAAGGACATAAGTATATATATTAATAGCCCGGGAGGCTCAGTAACTGCAGGTATGGCCATCTATGACTGTATGCAATTTATTAAACCAGATGTACAAACTATTGTTATGGGGCAGGCCTGTTCAATGGGAAGTTTACTAGCACAAGCTGGTGCAGCTGGTAAAAGATTTATGCTGCCAAATGCACGACATATGATTCACCAACCAAGTGGTGGCGCACGTGGACAAGCTACTGATATGTTGATTCAAGTGGAGGAAATTTTAGCAATGAAAAAGAACTTAACAGAAATATATGTAAAACACAATAGTGTAGAAAAAACATTTAAACAACTTACTAATGACATGGAACGTGATAATTTTATGTCTGCTAAACAAGCAATGGAGTATGGATTGATTGATAAAATTATGGAAAAAAGAGGTAAATAATGAATCTATTTATAAATAATATTTTAATACTGGATATGTCTTCTATATTAGATTTTACAAAAATTTCAACAGAATTTGATAAATCAAAAATGGAACCTAATTTAGGAAATACCACATCAAAAAATAAATTGTTTTTTAATGATCCTTTATTTAAAAATGAAAAATATATTATTACATCTGAATGCAAAAAATTTTTAAATACATATTTTAATATGGCAGAGTTTTATGAGGATTTACAACTCACTAACAGTTGGCTAAATATTACTAAACCCGAGGAGTACCATCATGAACATAAACATCCATATAGCATAGTAAGTGGTATAATGTATATGGATAACAATCCGAGCAATTTAAATTTAAAAATGCAAGTTTATCGCCCACAAATTCCTTATTTTATATATCCTACTAGTTTATCACATATGTTTTCATTACATGAGTTAATTAAGGACGGAACAAAAGTGAATAATCTTAAGCATCATTTAATATTATTTTTATCTAGTTGTGCTCATTTGGTAGAACCTGTACCTGTTTATTGTAATCCCAGAAGATCCATATCATTTAATACATTTTGGAAAGGCCGAGTTGGTGTTATGGGTGAAACACTAGCATCAATGAGATTTGATGAACTTAATAATATATAAGTTGCCAAAACATAAAAATAATTTACTAGTACTATATATGGAATATTATAACTTTATATCTGTTAAGCAGGCGCAAGAGTATGAATTGATTGATAAAATTATGGAGAAAAGAGATTAATAATGAATCTAGTTCTTAATCCGGCTACTGAATTAATTTATATTAAGGATATGACTAATATAATTGATTTTACAACTATTAATAATGAATTTAATAATTTAGAATTTATTAAAAATGATGAAAATGAAATAACACATAAATTAAACTTATTTGATGACATTAAGTTTCAAAATAGTAAAAAATTATTGGAATTAGAATGTAAAAATTATTTAAATGAATGCTATCGGATACAAGGAATGTATGAGGATATAACTATAACTAACAGTTGGGGTAATCTAACAAAACCAAATCAAAGGCATCATCAACATATTCACCCATTAAGTGTAGTGAGTGGTATAATATATTTGGATAATAATATTGATAATTTAAATTTAAATTTTATGTTTAAAAATAGAACATCAGATATACCGTATTTTCTTGAACAAGATAAAGTAGCCCATATGTCATTAAAAACAATATTAGAACTATATGGGCATAATCCTGTAATACATAATAATTTTAAAAATCATTTAATTTTGTTTTTATCTAATCTATCACACTATGTTACATCTACCCCAATAAATTCTATTCCCCGAAAATCAATATCATTTAATACATTTTGGAAAGGCAGAGTTGGTACGTCAATTGAAAACCAATCATTGGCCAGCCTCAATTTTGATCAGGTATCAGTTCAATCAGAACATAAAATTTGACAATAAATGGGCTTTCTGCTACAATAGAGACTTAGACAGTTAAATAAAGGACTACAAATGACTAAGAAAATTTCTATCAAAGTATTCGGTGATCCCGGACACGCATGGGCCCGCTTCCCCAAAGCACGACTGGTCAGTCTTGGTATTGCCGATAAAATCACCCCTTACAGTTATCAAAATGGTACTAATGCTTTCCTTGAGGAAGACTGTGACCTGTCAACACTGATGACGGCTCTTAAATCCAAGGGCTATGAAGTCAAATTCAACGAAAGCTTTACCAATAAACAAAGCAAAATTCGTGGTTATTGCTCATACCAAATTTGACATTAAATGGTTTTGGGTATATAATAGAGTCTTATTCAGTCAAAAGGAGTTAGAAATGAGTTTACGTTACGACACAATGGGTGAAATGATTGCTACAAACGAGCAGGAAAAACGTCAAGTCCGCATGTATGGCGTTACCGAAGCAGGTATGCGTGAGGCTGTAGAACAAAGTAGTACTTTTCGTTTCTCAGGTCCTGCAATGATGGCCGCTAGTTTGATGAGTGATGCCCAAGAAATGATTAACACCGAGTACGGTGACATTGACTACATGCGAGCCGAGGATGCCCGTCAAGCCCTCAATCGTGCTAAGTGGATCCTGTTTGAGTATTGCGACAAACGTTAAAATTTGACAATAAATGGTTTTGGGTATATAATAGAATCTTAGACAGTCAACTAAAGGACACAAAATGAAAGAAGTTACAGCAATCAAAGTTATCCAAAAAGATGCAGAATTTTTGGGTATGGGTTTCTTGTCAATGATGAAATTCATTGAGACTAACCCGTTAGCACAAACCAGTAAGACTTTGGAAGCGTTCAAGGTTCTTAACCCATACTATATTTTCCCCAAGAAAACGGTCAAAAACTTGATGACCGGCAAGGAAATTCAAATTGATGCTGATACTCCACACTGTTGTAATCCCGCAACAGAGACTTACTGGTCAATGTAAAAATTTGACAATAAATAGATTTGGGCATATAATAGAGTCTTATTCAGTCAAAAGGAAACAAAATGTTGTTAGTTAACAAATCTCTCAAAACTTCAGGTAACGGTCTCTATTCAAGTGCAGTTAAATCTGTTAAGGTTACAGGTCTGGACCTTTCTTATGTAAGTGACGGTGGTGAATATGGTGAACTACGTGTGTACTTTGATACTACATCTTGGAACGTTGACAAAGACGGATTGATCTATACTGACAAACAATTCATTAAGGAAGTGAAAAAATTGTTGGCCGAACAACATCTCGGTACTGACGTTTCATATTCCGAGCAAGGTATGCAAGGTAATACTTTTGTATCACTGGATTGCGGATCCGAATTCATCAAATCTTTCCAAAATTTTCTTGTTGTAGAACTATAAAAATAGCCAAAATTTGACAATAAATGGCTTTGGGTATATAATAGAATCTTAGACAGTAAAGAAAAGGACTACAAAATGCGTACAAAAACTATCATTGACGGATTCAATAACTCACAAAAATTCCGTGTAATTTTCAAAGGTGACGGATCCGAAAACGATATTGGTATGTATATGACTATCAAGCAAATGACCGAGCAATTTGCTACAGTTACAGCCCGCACAGTTTGCTGGGAGGCTCTGCTGAAGTTGTCTTATATGCGTTACAATGCTAAAAAAGACAATGCATTAATGCCCGTAGGATTAGGTGTTACTATTCGGGGCAAACAAGTCCAATTGGATTTGGTGTAAAATTTGACAATAAATGGCACTTGTGCTATAATAGAATCTTAAACAGTAAAGAAACGGAACATTTAATGGCTACTCGCTCTACAATCGCTTTAGAATTCGCTGATGGTACTATCGGTCAAGTATATTGTCACTGGGATGGTTACTTGGCGCACAACGGTAAAATGTTACAAGAATATTATTCTAATCCCTTTATCTTGCGTGATTTGATTGACCTCGGTTGCTTGTCAAGCTTGCGCCCTCAAATCGGCACAAAGCATCCCTTTGCTCATTATGATGTTGCTGATATGACATTGGAACAGCATTCTAATCTGTATCATGACATGTGTACATTCTATGATCGTGATCGCGGTGAACGTAGTTCAGATGCTACATACTTCAAAGACTACGAACATTTTTTGGTTGATGGTCAAGAAGAAGAATACGATTACATTTTACGAAATGTAAATGGCAAGGCTACTTGGTTTGTATCCGATCATGGTGGTGACTTTCAATTACTGACAGTAGCATTGATTGAAGATATACTAGAAAATGTAGAAGTATTGCCCCTGTAAGGAGAAACAAATGGAAGCAGTAGTAGAAACAACAGTTTGGAATGATAGCAACAATGCTAATCATACATACTTACTTGACGGAACTAAAATGGTTGCATACATCAAGGTTGGTTCTACTACTCCTCATTACTTCAAAAACCCGATCACAATCGACAAGCGTGGTCGTAAGTTTGTAACAGCAAAGCCAAATCCCTTCAAGGCAATTAAGGAAAAGAGTACAATAGTCAAAGTGTCAGGTAGTAAAGGTAATATCTATTCTATTGACACAGAAGAAAAAAGTTGCACATGCCCAGGATGGATGTATCGGGGTACATGTAAACATATAACAGAATTAATTAAATGATAATAGCAACCTGTAGTGACCTCCATTTAGAGTTTGAAGATATTAACCTCAAGAATACCGATGGTGCTGAGGTCCTTATCCTATCCGGCGATATTATGTTAGCCGAGGATTTACATAATCATCCCCCGACAGTGGTTAGCCCATATGAATCTTATACTGAATTGGGTACAAGACAAAAAGCCGCACAGAGGTTCCGTGACTTTCTTACTAGAGTAAGCAATGAGTTCCCTCATATTGTTTATATTGCAGGTAATCATGAATTCTATCACGGACGATGGAGTGCTAGTTTAGATCACCTACGTGAAGCTTGTGCGGTCTATCCAAATGTTTACTTCCTTGAGAATGATATTAAGGTTATCAATGAAGTGTCCTTTATTGGTGCTACCCTGTGGACTGATTGTAATAAAGGTGACCCATTAACATTACATGCGTTAAGTGATATGATGAATGACTATAGTGTAATTCGTAATGATGAACATGGATATACTAAGTTACGTCCATCACATACTGTACACCGTCATCAACAAACACTAAGTTATTTGAAACAAGTGTTAGTTGATATGAAGGATAAGAAAGTTGTATTTGTAGGACATCATGCACCTAGTGCAATGAGTACCCATGACAGATATAGACATAATGTTCATCATGTAATGAACGGTGGTTATCACAGTGAATTGAGTGAATTCATTTTAGACCATCCACAAATTGTGTTATGGACGCATGGTCACATGCATGACCCATTTGATTATAATATTGGCACTACCAGAGTGGTATGTAATCCTCGTGGTTACAAGGGTGCTGATCCTCAAGCCGATGTGTTTGAGTTAAAGTTTTTGGACATTTAAATTAAACTAGGTGACCAAAAGATATTGTATATAACTCCTAGTTGTTGTACAATAGTAACACGTTGTGAGAACAGCGATTTTTTAAAGGAAAATAAAATGACAGAAACTAAACAAACACGCCTTATTAAGGCATTTGTGCAAGGTGCAGAATTGACTGCAAAGCAAATTACCCAACGTTTTGGGTTTGCTAATCCAACTGCAACAGTAAGCGATTTGCGCTTGCGTGGTGGTTTTGCAATCTACGCTAACAAGCGTACAAACAAACTTGGTGGCACTTACACTAAGTACCGTTTGGGTACTCCAAGTCGTGAAGTAGTAGCCGCTGGCTATCGTGCAATGTCTATGGGCCTTGTTTAATCTCAGGTTTGAGATGTGAATAAAGGGTGATTCGTCACCCTTTTTCTGCCTTTATACTTGTGTTTAATTCAATTGTATGTTATAATAATACATCACATAGGAGATAGTAATGAGTTTATTTCATAAGATTATGAATAAGTTAGGTCGTTATCGTTTGATTCCTGATCGTAGGACAGGTCTAGATTACATGCACCGATATTATTTATTTCTTAAAGACCGTAATTGGTTCCCCTTCAACGTTACATTACATAAGATTGTCCGTAGTGATGATCCTATATTTCATGACCATCCCTGGGCTTACATAACTATTGTATTAAAGGGCGGTTATTGGGAGCATACACCGGTGTTCAATGATGATGGCAAAATGCTTACAGAATTTCAAACATGGCGCGGTCCTGGTAGTATCATTAAGCGAGGAGCAGGTGATTATCATTGGCTTGAACTTAACCGTGAAGAACCAGCAACAACACTCTTTTTTATGGGACCACAAAAACGTGAATGGGGGTTTCTAGTAGAAGCTAAGAAAGGTATACATCGTTGGATTAAACATGACCATTATCTAAATGATTGGAAACCCTATCATGAAAAATATGTAATGTCTAAAGCTAATAGGAAACACTAATGATAATTAGTGTTTTTGCTACATTGTTCTTTGGTTATATACTAACAACTAAAGATTATACTGATAGTCCTACGTGGATGTACTACATGGATGGGATAGTTTTTGCAGTTAATTTTGCAATTGTTTTTTTACACTTAACTAATATGATCGGAATTTAATGTTTATATCTCTTACAAATGCCAGTGATGCACACAAAGGCAATAAAATTGCAATTAATATTGATTTGATTGCAACAGTTTATAATACTCTAAATCTTGCTAAAAAAGATGATGGTGTGATTGAAAATGTCACTTATGTTTTCTGTCCGCCCCATGGCATTTGGGAAGTACAGGAATCATTAGATGAAGTAGTAGCTGAATTAAACAACTTTAGATGGAATAAAAAATGAACGAAGATACAAGAGAAATTCTCTTAATTTTACAAGAAGAATGTGCCGAAGTTACACAAGCTGTTAGCAAGTGTTTCAGATTCGGACCAGATCAAATGAAACCAAATAAGCCAATGACTAATATTCAAATGCTTGAAGAAGAATTGGGTGACTTATTGGCTATGATTGAGTTGATTACTGAAAATAATGTGGGTATTACAGTTGAGGGTTTAGATCAGGCTAAAAAGAATAAATTTAAGAAATTAAAGAAGTGGTCTAACTTAACTATTAATAAATAATACTATGACACTACTTGATATTATTCTAGTCCTAGCATTAGGATGGGTTATGGGTGAATTTTTTACAGTATATAAACTACGTAGGAATCTACGTTCAATTATCATTATTGAAGAAGAGGTAAGTAAGCCAAATGTTTATAAATTAGAAACAGAATTAGTAGATGACATTATTTTGTTATATGACATTATTTTGTTATATGACCGTGAAACACATGATTTTATTTGTCAAGGTAATTCATTAGAGCAACTAGCACAATTAAGTAGAGAATACAAGAAAATTGAATATGCTTCAGTAAAGCACGGAGAGTATTTTGTTGCATTTATTGAAGGCAAGGTAACTGAAAGCGTATGAAAATAAATATTGGCAAATACCCTGATAAAGGTAATCGTAGAAAAATCAATGTGCAAATTGATAGATTTGATACTTGGAGTACAGACCACACTTTAGCTACTATTATCTATCCGGCATTAATCCAACTAAAACAAACTAAACAGGGTATTCCTAGTGAGTTTGTAGATGTTGGTGGAGAAGAATATAGCACACAACAAAGCTTTGATTTCTATATGGAATCACACGATGAGGCTTGGAATGAGGGTGCTAAACGGTGGGATGAAACATTAGATAAAATGATTTGGACCTTTCATGAAATTGCATTTGAAGATTATGGTGACAAATATCATCATGGTAAAAGTGACTATGATTGGATTAAAACTGATAAAACATATCCTAACCCTGTTACAGGTAAAGTAGAAGACACATTTCAAATGGTTGATAAGAATCCCGATGATCATTGGTATGATGCTGAAGGGCATCAATTACATGAAGATAGAATCCAAGAAGGTTTGGAGCTGTTTGGTAAATATTTTAGAGCACTTTGGGATTAATATGTTTGATAAAATAGCAGATCAATTAAGAATACAGACATTGGATAAAGGTAAGAAAGATTTTAGTATTAGTAAACAAGAGTTTTACGATTTTTGCAAAGAGTTTCTATTTGAACAAATCAAAGGGGACCACAAGTTAGGTGAAGCTTTTTGCAAAAAGTATGACGAACCAAATTATGTACTAAGTATCTTACCCAATCATAGTGCAAAATCACATATTAAGAAATTTTACGTGAAATGAAACAAAAGTTTATAAATTATTACATGGATATCGCTGATCTTACAAGCAAGCTAAGTTCAGCTAGAAGATTGCAAGTTGGGGCAGTTATTGTTAAAGGTAATAAAATTCTAGCAACAGGGTATAATGGTATGCCTAGTGGATGGGATAATAACTGTGAAGATGAGATTTGGGATAAAACTGGTGACTATGAATTGAAAACTAAACTTGAGGTACTCCATGCGGAAACTAACTCTATCGCTAAAGTGTCCGCAAGTACGGAATCTAGTGACGGTTCGGTCCTGTTCTGTACTCATGCTCCGTGCATTGACTGTGCTAAACTGATATAC
>Ga0209596_1002665_pt1 | contig 14610 bp, 19 predicted proteins | sample M_130807_MF_Meta_FD_187314 | JGI IMG/M metagenome (GOLD analysis project Ga0209596, IMG submission 187314) | Freshwater microbial communities from Lake Montjoie, Canada to study carbon cycling - M_130807_MF_MetaG (SPAdes) (version 2) | ecosystem: Environmental > Aquatic > Freshwater > Lake... | reverse complement strand
TTATTTAGTTGGTTTTTTTATGCCGTTAGACGCAACAATGCCCGACAACGTGCCAGTCAAAAACACAACAATGGTTGACATTAAATCTATAAATGCTGCGTCGTTTGGTGCTTGTTTTTCAGGCTGACTAACAAACAACAGGCCGTAGGTCATGCCCAAAACTATCGTGCTAAAAACTATCGCCAGCAATACGCCGACCGTGACAATCATGCGTGCATGTAATTCATCGGCTGTGTATCTGTGTCGAGTCATGGTGTGATGCCGCATCGGTCAGGCACGTTGCAATTATCTAGCGTCATGTTTTTGACCCGTGACTTAACGGTAAGTGTGTTGTCGCGTGTCGTTTCGCAAGCCGACAAGATCACCAGTATTGCCAAACTAGCCAAATAGTGCGGCGGCTTCATCTACTGTTAGTCCAAGTTTGTTTAAAACCGCTTGACGTGTCGCAATTTTTGCGTTTGCTTCGGCTGTTATTTCTGTTTGCACTTCTGCCCACAATCCGTCAAGTTTGGCTTTTGTAGGTTTTGTGCTGTCATCAAGCCAAATCAAACCTTCGTAATTGTCGCCGTTCAAAACCCATTGTTTAGTTGCGTAACGACGAGTCAAAATTGTTGCGTAGTCGATCATGGCGTTACCTCAAGAACAGTAATACTGCTAATACCTCGCGCAATATAAGAACTATTACCATCGGCATTTCCTCTGTTTACATACACGGTTATTGTGCCGCCTGTTGCGTGAGAAATATCTACTGAATAAGTTGTCGCCGATGTTGTTGCTGGACTATCTAAAAATGCCATAGAAACGCCGCGCAAACTTTCACCAGCGGCCGTATTTACTCCTGTGCCAATATTGCCGCTAGTTACAACTTGACGACTGCCGGCCGCAGTACCAACACCTACAGCTGTAGCGCCTCGCTTTAACGTGCAATACATACCTGATTGATCGCTTGTGTTGCCTGTTACTTGTGCAATTATTAAAACTTTATTGCTTGCAGATGTTGGCGTGATTGAAACCGATAAACCCGTAATAGCGGTTTGCGTGCCTGTTGCAACGCTTGCCGAAAATGTTGTTGTTAATGTTGTGCTTTGAACTTGCGCAACGGCGCTTGCACTTGCCACCGATTGCCACGCTGCACCGTCATAATATTGCGTTGTGTTAGTTGCTTCGATATAAGCAAACTGACCCTCGGCAAGCGTCTTTTTACCAGTACCACCAAACGCTGCGTCGCGCGTAACCGTAGTAGCAAAAACAGGTACGCCCGTATTTATCTGCGTCTGTTGCACGGCCGTCAAAACTTGGCCTGCTGTAAATACTGGTACTGCTGTCTGCGCGTTTGCACCCATAATTGCCTACTTTAGCCTAAAACGTTGTCAGCGTTTAGGATACCAAACGACAAATCGTCAAGTATCAACTCGTAAACAACAATAGTTGGCGACGTGTAATAAGTAACGCTATGCCCGGTATTGACGCTGATCGTCATTTCAATGCCCTCGACTGCCAGTTCCTGTGCAAGTTCAGTCGTTGTTACCCCAGACACAAAAGTTTTTTCAATCGTGATCGTGTCGCCCACGTCAATCACGGTTACCGTGTCACGTTGCGCGCTAGTCAACAAAGCAAACGACGTGGATAGTGACGTGTACCGTGCCTCAGGTTCAGGGTCAAGCAAATAAACCGCCAAGTTAAGCGCCGCGTCATCGCTGTGCAAAAGACTGTTAGTGATGCTGTAAGTCTGCACAAAATACTTTGTTTGACTACCAGCATCGTCAGCGACTTGCGGGTTGTTACTGCCAAGTATCTGTACAACTGCACGGTTAGTTACCTGATCGGCTTCAAAAGTTATGCCTACGCCGTTGTACGGAATGTTTGTGCCGTCGTCATGAAAATCTGCTACCGACGGTGTGAGCGTTGTACCTAGTCGAGCGTCAAACGTCAAATCGCCGTCACGCGACATAAACAGGCGACCCTGCTCAGCCTCGTTTACGTCAGACAAATAGCCAAGCACGTTTGTGCCTTGTGCGACCGTGAACGCCGCCGCACCGCCAAGCGTCTGTGTACCCGTAGCAATGTCACGCGTTAACGCTGGAAACGCAACCTCAGGCAAGTCAAGCACGGCCGTGACTCGAGCGCTAGACAATTCCTCGCTGACATTGAACTCGTCTAAATAAGTTTGTGCCAACAAATAGAAATCGTCTGCACAAAACACGGTCACGGTGTCAAGACCGCCAAGCGCAAAGTTGTAGGAATAATTTACAATCACGCCGACAAACAAATATTCTTTGACGTTCGACGAACTGTAACGCGATAGGCGCACTCGACGCATAGGTGCAAGACCCGGTTGCGCCAACGCTGTGTCGTAGTACGGACTGTTCTCGTCAAACGGGTTAAAAATACCTGTCGTGTCAAGCATATTAAATGACATAGTGCCAGCACTAAATTGGTCGCCTTGATCGCGTCGCCCACGTTTGACCGTAATGCTGTTTACGCCGTCAAGCACACTTGCATAATCTGTCGTACCGTTTAACACGTAAGTCGTATTATTTAGCAAACCTGCAACTGGGTCGTCAAGCAAAAATGCGTCTTGCACAAACCCTGTATCAATCTCTAAGTCATAGTTGCCACTAGCGACAACGGCTGTACCTGCCATTACGACGCAATCTGTAAGTCAAGTGGCCCGTTAGTGCGCTGGTAGGCCAGCAAACTGTTCAACACGCTTTGCCCGATCTCGGCGCTAGTTGACATACCGCCAGTCACGTTGATCGTCACGTCACCGCTACCGCGCGCTGCAATGCGCTCAGCGTTACCAAACGTTGTTAAAGCGCCTTGTATGGTCACTAGATTGCCACCGCCACCAATACCGCCACCGCCGCCACCGCCCCCGGCTCGACTACTGCCACCGCCAGCGCCACCAGTAATCGGACTAATCAAACTAGGCATACTTGGCAACGCAGGCGTGATACTGCCCGTGCCACCCTCTCGAGCCTGAGCGCCGCTAGTCGCACCACCACCCGAACCGATACGACCCAAGTTAATTGTCGGCAACGTACCAATATCTGTAAACGGGTTTATTAAATTCATGCCTTGAATAATTAAGTTAATTGCACCAATAAACGAATTAGCGAACAATTCAAAACCAGCAATTAAACCGTTTAGCACCGTGTTGACAACGTTTCTAAAACCTTCAAATTTTGTGTACGCAACTGCAAGACCCGTAATAAGCGCAGCAATGCCAACCGCAATAAGCGTAAACGGGTTAGCGGCCATAGCAAAATTAACTGCCAAAATTGCCGTAGCAATAGCGCTGATCGTGCCGGCAACAAACAAAAATGTTTGAGGGTTTTTTTGCGCCCAGTCAGCCATGCTCTGCAAATATGGCAACACTTTTTGCAACACAGGCAACAAACCCGCACCAATGCTTTCCTGTGTTTCAGCCAAACTATTTTTTAATATCTTAAATTGACCTGCAGCGGTGCTGGCAGACTTTGCGGCCGCGCCACCAAAATTGTCGTTCAAGGCCATCATCACCGTGTCGAGTGACGCACCGTCTTTAATCATGCCCTTCATCTCAGGCGACAACGCTTGCAAACCTTTCATATTGCCTGCATACGCTTTTGCCAACGCATCGCTGATCGTTGCTAGATCGTTGCCAGTTGCAGCCGAAATATCTTGTGCAAGTGTCAGCGCGCTAGTCGCTTCGCCAACGTTTTTTGTACCAACAAGTAACGCTGCAAACGCTGGCCGTAACTCGCTGTCAGCCGTACCAGTTGCCCTCGACATAGCCGAAATCATGTCCTCAGTCGCTGCAACAGTTGCGTCAGTAGCGCCAACAACGTTCTGCATTGTGTTAGCCAAGATCGCTTGTTGTTGTTCGTCCTCGGCTGCCGCTTGAGCCGCCAAGCCCAACGCACCCGCAACCGCCGTCAAAGCCGCTGCCGCAGGTATCGCAGCCTTTTTAATAGCAAACTGTGCCTTCTCGCCAACAGTCTCTAGTTGTTGAAATTCTTTAATTGCTTTGTCAATGCCTTTGCCGTCAAACTCGCTGACAATAGGTATAGATAGCGCCATGACTAAATCTCGCTTTGCACAACGCGCATAGTTTTAGCAATCATCTTTGTCATCTCAGCTTCAATACCGCGACGCGCTTTATACACAGCCGGGCCGATCAGTCGAGTGCGACCAGCGCTAACAAAACCTAACGCGTTACCTAACCTGTTTGAGTTAGCGCGACCAGCCGTTTCAAAGATTGCTGCCGCTGGGTCTTTTTGCTCAATGAGAATTACGCCGACCGCGTTACGTCGAGTGTCAAAACGCATACGCACGCCGCTAATTGCTTTGGCTGTTGTAAACGGAAATAGTTTGCGATCACGTTGCACCCAGTTGTAGCGCATACCTGATAGCGGTAATTCTTTGTACACGGCTTTGCCTGCCTGTATTGCTGGCTGTGCAATAGCCGTTGCGTCTGCTTTAAAATCTTTTTGCAACTGCGGGTCAATTTTACGCAAAGAGTTAATCGTCTGTTTAACCCCGACAATTTCAATAGTTGTTGATGCTGGCATTGCGCTACCTCTTTTGCTTATTCAATAGCGTAATCACCGTTATCAGGTCGCGCGTGTCAAACTCGATTGTCGTAGGCCAATACCCTGTTGCGACTAACAGTTCTGCTAGTTGCCGTCGGTAACTGCCTACGCCGTATGGTTTGGGTCTGTCTCGTCTATTGCCTCAATTGTCATGTTTGGGTTTTCTTTAACCCAGTCACGATATGTTGCAGGCATTTTTTGGCCGCTAAGTTTTAGCAAGTTGTATGCCCAGCAAACTAAATCGGTGTAGCCGATACCTTTGCCGTCACTAATTTTGCGACCCTCGGTTTTTTCCCACTCGCAGATAACAAACATATTTGTTGTTAACTCGACTGGCTGTACGCCGTCTTGTAGATCAACTTTAAGTTTTAATCTCATTGCCTTGTCCTGTTCTCGGCCAGTTGTGGCGCGTTAGTTTTATGGCGTTACGTCAGCGGTGTATGTGCCACCCATAAGTTCAATATCGTAGGTCGCCAACTCGCCCAAGTTTGCGTTCATTACTGGCAATGCGCTTAGAAAAGTGTTTGTTAATTCAAAACCAGGGTTTGTTGCGCTGTCGGCTGCCGATGTCGGTTTGACCTTGATATAGCATTTTGTGCCGACAAGTGGCGCAAGAATTGCGTAACTTTCCGACGCTGCGTATGACGCGTACAAAGTCAACGTCGCGCTGTTTGATTGCAGGCCAGCGGTGTTCGTACGTGCAGTCGAGCCGAACGCGGTGTCCTCTAACGCCTCAACAACGTAATTAACGGTGACTGCCGAAACTTGATCGGTGATGTCAACGGCTGAACCGCTGGCTGCGCCGATAGTAACGGTTGGGTTTGAAAGATAGGTGCTAGTTGCCATTGTGATTACTCCTTAGGTGTCTGTAATAGTTTTACCATACCGCAACGATATGCGTGTGTATGCTCACGCTGTTTGCGCTTGCACGCCAACCGCTAGGTCATAACACGGATACTCTTGACCGCCAATTTCAAGCGTGCCGGGTCTGCCTGACATAACGATGACGGCTGAGCCAAGCACGGTTGCGCTGATTTGCAAAATCTCGCGTAACACGGGAAGCCCGGCTGGGCCGCTGCCGACAACTTTGATCGGAAAGTCAACGCGCACAATGTTGCCGTTGCCAGCGATTGTTGTAAAACTTAGCGCTTGTATGTAAACGCAATTAGGAACGAGACGTGTTGGGTCATTGACCACCCTGAGGCCTGTAACGGCTGTGAGCGTGGCTGTGAGATCGTCTAGCGCCTCGTTCAACAGGTCTGTGTACGGTGCAGGCACTATGCCACCGCTGGTCGGTCAATACCTAACAACTGTTTAACGATCGGTGTCATTGACTGTTGCGGTGCTGTACCCATGTTGTCAAACGACGCAAACACGTTTTCAAGACTGCCTCGACTACGCCACAACGCCGCCGCGTACATGATTGTGCCGAGCGTTACGTCACCGCTGGGCGACGTGCTTAATGAGTCGTTGTATCCTGCCTCAGCTCGTCGGCGACTACAAAATTGGTTCGAAGCCGATACGGCCTGCGTAGCCAGCGTGTAATCGTCTGACGGGTTAGTGATTGACACGCCAAGATAAGTGACTAAATTTGCGACGGTGCACCAACCACAGGTAGGTGTGTAACTTACGGTTCCGGAATAGATTGCAACATACTCAACATTGCTACCTGTGCAAGCAAACAATAGTTGATTAGCGCGCGGTACGTTCTCGTCAAAAATCCATTCGCCAGTTGTGCTGTTAATGCCTGTGTATTCGTATTGTGGGCATGACAACACGGTGAACGTGCCGTTAAACGGTGCGCCAATGCTTGCGACAACGATTGAGTCGCCAACTTGTATGTCGGTCGGTTCAAGCGTTGCAATGCATGCGTAATTACTTATTAACTGTTTTGACGCTGTTAGGTAGGTCGCCATAGCGGTTAGACCGCCTTTCGACTAAGCCTGTGTAATTTTTTGGATCATGCTTGAGTTGGCAGCAAATGTGCAGAAGTAACCGTATGTGGATACTTGACGGGTCAAAGTTGCTGGCGCGTCAATGCTCAAAATTCCTTGTTGCGCTTCATATATTTCAAAGCCAGTTGATTGCATTATGACCATAGTTTTGGCGGCGAAGTTGTTATCCGCTACTAATTTCAACCCAAGTGGACCGTATGGTTGTTCGTTTTGTGGTCCGAGTTGTGTGTTGCCTACACCAATCGAGTTAACACCTTGTAAACCAGGTCCGCCATAGTTTGCAAACAATGGTCGGCCTGTTGTGTCAGCCAATTTCATAATTAAACCCCATGTTGCAGGGTCGACAAACATGTGATCTGGCAAATAGTTTGTTGCTGCGAGTGTTACGACTGCTGCGTCATAGATGCTTGTAAACAAGTCTGCTGCTGTCAAATCCCATACGCCAGCCGATGTTGCTGCAGCCAACAAGTTGTCTGCTGCCTCGTTGTCGGTTGCGATCATGTATTCGCCAAGCATGTCATTGATAACAATTTGTAGCGCTGCAGGGTCGGTGAAGTCGAGTGTTTGGTAACTGATATTCTGCGTCGCACCAAACGTCTTTTTTGTAACCGTGTTGTTTGCGATCACCATTGTTGTTGCCGACAATGACGAACCTTCGGTCTGCGCTGCAGCCGAAGTGTGTGTCGTAATTGTTGGGCGATTAAATGTTGACGACGGTGTTGACGGCATTGCGCGCGCACCCAACGCGGCGACTACTGGTCGCTTAAAGTTGATGTCTTGAAAGACTGGCCCAAGTTCAACTTTTGTAAGCAAGCCAGGTACTGATGTTAAGAATTCGTCGCCTGCTGCTGCTTCGAGTGGCGATTTGTGCCAGTTGCGATAGTCAACAAAATTTTGTTGTGCTTTTTTCCATTTGTCGCCACCTTCGTAGAACGCGGCCATGTATTCCCAACGATTGATTAAACGCGGCTCACGCTTTGCTTCTGCAAATAGTGGCGTTGGTGTGATCACTTCCGGCGTTGGTACTGATGCTGTTACTGGGGCTGTTACTTCGCTCATAATTTTCTCCTGTGTAGGTATAACTTCATTTAACACTATCTTTTCGGGTTCTTGTGGGATACTCGCAGCGACTTGGGTAATGACTGACCCTGCAAACGCTGGCTGGCTTACTAGCGATAATTCAAGCCAATCAGCCGACTCAATAAGCATTACGCCGTCTGCGTCGTACTTGAATTGCAACGGTGCGACACCGACCGACACTTCGCTGATCGTGCCGTCGCTGGCCAACACAAGTGCCTCGTCGCCAAGCCTTGTGGCGCTTACTTTTGCAACAAACATCATTGCGTCGCCTGTATCGACACGTTCAATTACTTGGCCAATAATTTGATCTGATTGGTGCTGCATATAAAGTTTTGGTTTACGGCCAGCGGTTGACAATGAACCCGGCAAAAATTTTACTTGTGTGCCGTCTGAAACTGTCGCGGTGACGTTGTACTCGACTGCGACACCAGAGATTGTCCGTCGTTGTGCGCCGTCTGCGGCTGCCGCGTCAACCGTGATTGACATAGGGGTAAGTCTGATCATGACGGTAAGCCTATATTAACTGTTTCGTCAATTTGTGGCATCTCGTCTTGCATTGTGTACTCGGCCGATAGATAAGACTCTGAGTCAAATTCTACATATGTCCCGTTTGGCAAAACGTTGTTCATACTTAACGTTGACGCAATGCACTCGGCATACGGTTTTACACCAAAACTCCACAAGTCAAGTCGTGCGCCTTGATTGCTGACATATGAATATCCGCCGACCGAAATTCCTGCTAGGTAACTAGGGATATTGGTGAGCCTGCAAAGGTCAGCGGCTTGGAATTGTGCGCTGTCAATTAACAACATTTTGTCGGGTGATGTTTGGGTTTCTGTGTAGGTAACAAATTCGTTTAATGCGGCTGTTTGGTTTGTTTCGCGCGCAACATTAAATGACGCTGCAAGATCGGCTAATTCTTGACCGCTTAACGGTTCGCCGCCAGTTTGACGCAAAATGCCTGCCGGTATTGCCGACGATGCGTTGCGATAACGTGCCGCTTCAAGTTTTAATGCTGTTGCAACCGCTTGCGCTGACTGGTAAACAATGCCTTGAATTGGCGACAAGAATTGCACAACGTTTGTGCTGTCAAGTTTTTCGCCAGCAAAATACAGTTCGTTAGACGGCCCAAAAAATACTGGCCCGGGCTGGTCGCGTCGAGTTACGTTTGCAAATGGCAGACGGTCAAATGATGCTGGGTATCCGTCAGCGGTGCGACTGGTGATGTATAGATACGCCGCACCGTAAAAAAATAAATCATCAAAAAGCCAACTGAGTAAAAAGTTATTTGAAACGTTTGGCGATATACGACGCAACCATGATCGCGGTGCGATATAAACTTTTTCTAATTCGTTGCCGTTCCAAATTTCGTTGTACATACGCAAACCCATGCAACCGATAACGCTTGCCATAAGGTCTCTTGAGCGCGAAATAGTTGGCACGCTGATTGCATTATTTCTTGCCGTGCCTTCGACATACTGGTAAAAACGGCCTACAGAATTAGCGCCACCGTAGCCACCAGCGGCAGCTGCTTTAGTTGGCTCAGGCGATATAGCCGCTTTTTTTACTGACCTGTTAAAGATTGCCATTGGCTAAGTATGCCACGCGTATCTGTTGCCCGTGTTGATAGGTGACCGCCGCGAACGTAACCGAGAAAGCATAGGTAAACGACGGCCACCCGTTTTGCATACTAGTGACTAGCCACAACGATCATAGGTTTACCTGTAGCTGTAGGTCGGCTTGCAAGTGCGGCGCACCAAACCAAACAGCGTGCTAACTCGATCGGCCCGGGTGATCGCTGGCTAGATAGTGCAATGCTGTTTTGACTGCGTACTGCGACGGCGCGTTGTACGTGTTCGGCAAGCATGTTTTCGCCTGTATGCCAAAGTAGTTTTTCGTGGATCATTGACTTGATGCGCGGCGTAAATTTAAGTATCTCGCCGTAGCCGACAATCGCACGCCGACGCTCAAGCGCTAACGGCCAATGAATATCTATAGACGGACTAATAGCAAATTTGATTGCCGTGTTTTTGGCTAGGCGCTCTACGTGTTGCAACATTTCGTCGTATGTGTCGCAGACAAATTCAACGGTGACGACGGTGCGCCGATCGTCAAGCACTACGGCTCGAGTGGCAAAATATCGGTCGTCGGTCAGACTGGTTTCTATGGCGACTGTGCCACCGTCGGGCATCGGGTCTGTGTACTCCAACTCAGGCCACAGACCGGGGGAAATCCATGATCGGTCTGAGGCAACCCATAGGTTGCACGATGCTCGTAAGAAACTAGCGCGGTCAGGGTTCTCGCTCTCAGCCTCAATAGTTTTTAAGGTCAGCGTTTTGCCTAATGCTGGGTTAGCCCAGCCCCACGCGCGACTGTCCATAGGCGATATGTCAGGCGGCGGCGACCACTCCGCAAAATACAAACTTGACGGCTCAGCACGGTCAATAGATCGCAACCCCTGTTCGCGCCAACGTTGCATTGCGGTGCTTGCCTCTGTGCCAGCCGTTGACCATGCGCTTAGCAATGGCGAACGTCGAGCGCGCTGCGCTGGCAGTAAACCGCCGTCAATAACCGTTGAGCCAATATCCCAAATCTCGTCAGCCACGATCAGGTCGCAAGACATACCGTGACCGACACTTGAATTGGCTGCACGAATAAACCATTTAGACCCGTCAGGCATAGTCACCTGATTACGGCCATAAGACCGCATAAGTTTTGCACCGAACCGCAATGAAAGAATGTCGGCAAGTTTGTCGTAAAGCATTACGGCGAGGTCAAGACGGTGGGCGGTAGATAACACGGTTTGCGGTAACCCCCGGTGCTTAGGCATCTCAGTCAGCCACCAGCCGACAAGCGCCGTCAACGCAACCGTCTTACCGTTTTGTCTAGCCGTGCTGACCATTGACATACGGTGCAAAAAATCCCCGTTGCCGTCAAAAAGAAGTTGACCGTCAATTACTCGCTGTTGCCACGGCATCAAAGTTAAACCAAGATGCTGTAAAGCCCAGCCCCCCACCTCAGACCCAAACGACCCTGACGCATCAGGCCACACAGTCTCCAGTCGAGGCTGATCTCGGCCAGTTACCGCCAGTTCAGGCTGGTCAAGGTCATTTGAGATAATCCTGAGTTGGGTCGGGGTGAATAATTTTTTCTCAGTAAAAAACCGTTTATCAGTTTCGCGTATTCCGTTTTGTCTCATGGCTTCTGCTCGTATTGTTTGTCGCATTTCGTTTCGTTGTGTTACGTAACGATGACCCAATGTGTTGTTGCACTTAAAGCAAATGCCCCTTAAGTTTTCTAACTCGTGGCCGCCACCTGCATCTACTGGGATGATGTGGTCAACTTGTGTTGAGGGTTGCCGGTTGCAGACGGTGCAGGTTGGTTGTTCGCGTAGTACGACGGGTCGGTTGCGTTGGTAGTCGACGTGGTCGTGTGCTCTGCTCATAATGCACTAGCGCGTCGCAAGCGACTTGCTCTCAGTTTGTTTACGCTAACCATGTTGTCAACCTTATGTCTGTTGTTTGTTTGTGGTATGTCAATCTATGTTGTGTGCAAGACCTAATGCGCTAAGCCCCCCGTCGTCTGCCTTCACTCGACACCCTAACTCTTTAGCGCATTTGCTTGACGACGTGTTACCACGTGCGTCATCTACCCACGTTGCCGTGTGTTACCAACCGCCATGCAACTGGCTTAGGTCATGCCCGTTATTTAGTTTTCTAAATGTTCTACTACTAACGCACCAACAAGTTCTGCAACCTGCGGCACGATCGCATTGCCTAATCCTTTAAGTCTGTCCACCCTGTCGGAAATCCCATTAGCCACTCGACCCACGTCGGGTTCAACTTGCCACCAATTTGCGTAGTTTCGTTGACCGCTGCTACTAAACCTCGAAACCGATTTGGTTTTGGGTTTACATTGCTTGCGTCGTCTGCCGTCGGCGTTGGCCATTTTTGCACCGCATCCGCTAAACACATACCGTGCGACGATTTGCCGTTTTTGCTTATGCGACGATTTTTGTTGTTGAATTTTGCATCCTTGTGTTCCCATTCCTGCGTTGTTGGGGTAGGCCACAATGAATACCCGGTCTCTTTTGTGTGGCGCACCAACGGCGGCTGCTGGTATGACTTGCCATTCTGCGTCATACCCGATTTCGGCCAAGTCGCCAAGAACTCGATCAAACCCCATAGAGAGATGACCTCGTACGTTTTCCATGAGCGCGTATCTAGGTCGTAATGCGCAAATGGCGTTGTGCATTGCTGGCCACAAATGTCGAGGGTCGGTTGCTCCGCCTCGTTTGCCTGCTGTGCTAAATGGTTGGCAAGGGTATCCACCGCAAATAACGTCAGGTCGTTCAATTTTACTCCAATTAACTTTTGTTATATCACCTAAGTTTGGCACGTTAGGCCAATGTTTTTTTAACACTTTGCAAGCAAACTGGTCTATTTCAGATTGCCATATAACTTTCATGCCTGCACGTTCTAAACCTAAATCAAAACCACCAATACCACTAAATAGCGAACCAACTGTCAATGTCATTGTTGCTCACCTAGTTTTAGCGCGTCAATGACTCGACTGACATCACGTTTAGTTAAATCGCCTGTTGTGTTTATCTGACGGCCAAGCACGTTACTGCAATACTCTTTTAACTTGTCTTGCGCAATGTTTTGCCCGTTAGCCAACGCACGCATCATGCCCAACTGCTTAGGCGTTGCATACTCTTGTACGGGTGCGTCAGGGAATGGCATTTCTACGTCGTGCATTGGCACAACAGGCGCTAAACGTGCAGGTGCTTGACGCTGTTGCGCTGTCTCAACCTCGTCACGCGACGCAAGCGATTTGTTAGCCCCAATTCCCGCATAAGCGAGCGCCCGTCCAATGCAATGTGTGAACGCGTTTTCGGATTCACTCAACTTAGTAAACGATGTGCGACCCGGATACGGCTCACAAGACGTGGCAATAACTGGTATCGGGTCATCAGGCGTACGCCAAATTGTTACGGTCGCTCGAATAAAACAAGTCTTGTCAGGCATCTCTATAACTTCGCGCGCTGTTTCTTGTATGCGTAATTCAGGCCAACGCTTAAACGCCATTTGCAAACGTGTTGCCACGTCAACGTAATTGTCCATTGCAAAACTCATAGTGATTGCCATATTGTTAGGCGTTGCGCGTGATCGTGTTCGCCGCCACGCTCAGCAAACGTAATCTCGCCCGTGTTCTTAATTAGGCCGTTACGTTGCGCTACCAGTAGTCGAGCGGTCATTCCTTTAGTAACTGGAAATGTCACGCCCAGTTCATACCAAACTTGGTCGGCTGTAAAGCGTGGCATCATGCGCGCCATTTTGCGTATCGCCGTATCTACCTGCATTTGTTGTTGCGGAGTCCATTTAGCGTTCGCGCTGGCTTGACTCTCAACCATTGCCACGCGCATACGGTGACGCTCGTGTTTAGTTAGCACGGTGCGCCCACCTTTCGAGTCGGCTGACCTCTGCGTCACGCTCTTTAACACGCTCGTCAAGATCGGTGATGATGCTCAACAAATATTTAATCTCTATACGTGTTTGGTTAAGTACGTCAATTAGTTCTGCGTCGTCAAGTACGTTGCGGTCATCAATCTCGTGCTGTATTGCTCGAAGCGTGCTGCGCGCTGCCAACTCCCACGGCTGACGCAACGGCACTTTGTTTTGTGTAATCTGTTCCATGACGTGTTTAAGCGCCTGGAATTGTGGGTCAGTTCTTGGGTCGATGTTCTCGGTCATCTCTTGCCTTTCGTTTGTTGGTGACTGACATTATCAGGTAGGTGTACGCCGTTAAGACTGACGCTAAAAACAGATGTTTTAGAGTGACCATGCGCGCCAGCCGTTTGAGTATCTAAAGATTGCTAAAGCGCTACGCAAATTGGTTTCTAAGTCAAACAGGTCATCGCAGGTGCCTAACAGGCCGTATGCCTGCAAGTAGCCGTTGGCGTAATACGATGACGGTTTGCACCAAAAGTAATTGATCTGCATAACGCCTGCGCTGCCGCCGTTAGGGTCGCTTGGGTTAAACGCTGCAGAATTGCACCGGCTTTCGCGGTAGGCGATTGCGACCAGTTGCGTCAGGTCTTGTTCTGCCCAGCCGACGTGTCGAGCCATGTCAAACACGGTCTGACACGCATTAGGTTGCGTTATACGCGTACTTACAATCGTTGTTGGCGGTGTAGGCGACGCTGGTTCTAAGCCTCGCCAAACGGTGATTGGCGCTGGCGCTAAATCGTCGGCTGTTGGGGCTGGCGGTGGTGTCAATATAAATATTGAAATGATGCTAATGAATAGCGATATTGCGATTTTGCTGATGAGTGTCATATTTGACCTACTTTCTCGGGTAGGTAAATAAGCCTAGACAGACGGTGGTGCTACCTGTGGGGATACCCCAAAAACGGCTTGCCAGCGCTGTTTTGCAATGATCGGGTCGTTGGCAACGTGCGGGTCAATTTCCACGTGATACCAATCAGCAATCTCGACGCTAGGTAGCGGTTGCCATGTGCCCCGATCGCATTTCCATGACCGTTGCATTGCGTAGTCAATCACAAGTTGTATGCCCAAATGATCTGCGTTCTCTAAACACTTAACAATAAACGCTAGTGACGCTTTGCGGCCGTCTGCTTTGCCAAGCTTCTTTTGGTTAAGCCAACGGTATGACAAGTCCATTGCCAGCCCTCGAGCATGGTTAGAGATCGTGCCGGGTCTATTGCGTACGTCGCGCACTACCCATGTGCCGTTATTCCACAAACTGCCACCGCTATGCAAACACGCAAGTCGCGCCCACTCTGCCGTGCCAGCCAACGCAGACTTTACGACTGGCTGTTGCGTAACTATGTAAGCGCGACTAGGCATTGTTATTTAGTTGGTTTTTTTATGCCGTTAGACGCAACAATGCCCGACAACGTGCCAGTCAAAAACACAACAATGGTTGACATTAAATCTATAAATGCTGCGTCGTTTGGTGCTTGTTTTTCAGGCTGA
>Ga0209596_1002660_pt1 | contig 14619 bp, 9 predicted proteins | sample M_130807_MF_Meta_FD_187314 | JGI IMG/M metagenome (GOLD analysis project Ga0209596, IMG submission 187314) | Freshwater microbial communities from Lake Montjoie, Canada to study carbon cycling - M_130807_MF_MetaG (SPAdes) (version 2) | ecosystem: Environmental > Aquatic > Freshwater > Lake... | reverse complement strand
AAGTGAAGCGTTCTTCTTATACCCTGATGTATTAAAAAATAATAAAGGTATGGAAGGTTTTTCAGCGAATCCTTCTTCTAAACATTATTGGAATAAAGATATTTTCGTGTATGTGACTTCTTTTCAGGATAATTCAAAAGAAGATACTACTAGTTTCAAGCCACATCAAATAGCATTAGGCGATTCTATTTTTTATAGTAATGGCTATATTAAATTAGAAAAAGTATTGGTGAATCCGAATACGAAAAGGCCTGCAGGTACCAATGAATTAATTTTGCAATTAGCGATTACCTCTAAGGAAGGTTTAAAGTATACGGCAAGCCCTGGTATTGTATTAGAAGGAATGAATTTGCAGTCCAATGTAGACACCGTTAAAGCACAAAACTTAGTACTTAGTTTTAATAAAGTAATAGACCAAAAAAAAGGCACATTAGAAATAGGGGTGAAAGAATCTACAGCATTAACTAACCTCATTACTTTAAAGGCCTATGAATTCCCTTTCATTAATTTATTATGGTTGGGGGTGATTATTATGACATTTGGCTTTGGAGTAGCTACTTGGAGTAGGGTGAGTAAGTTAAAAGAAAAGTAAATTACTAGAAAAAGGAGCTTTTGAAAGGTTACTTTTCTTAGATTAGCGTATTAATTTTAAAGAAACTGGTTAACTAGATATATGAAAAAAGGCTTTCTTTATATTATTCTTATTTGTTTGGCTGGCTTTAGCAGTTTGAAGGCTAATGCTCAAATAATCAATAATGATACTAATAGAACAGATATTAGAGACAATATTAGAGATAATATTAGAGATAATATTAGAGTAGAGGCCTTTATCACGCCCGAAGGAGACACCATTCCACAATCATGGTTGCCTACAGTTGAAGTAAGGGCTATACAATCTTCTCGTTGGAAAAACTATTGGAGAAACTGGACTAGGCTTCGCAATGCAGTGTATGTGACTTATCCTTATGCCAAAACTGCCAGTAAATTAATTACAGAAGTGAATAATCAATTGGCAGGCATTAGCGACGAAGGGCAACGAAAAAAAATTATTAAGTCGAGAGAAAAAGAAATGAAAAGAGACTTCGGTGATAAAGTAACTAGTCTGTCGGTGTACCAGGGAAAAGTGCTGATGAAATTAATTAATAGAGAAACAGGTAATAACTGTTATGAAATAATTAAAGAATATAAAGGGGGCTTTAATGCCGGTTTTTGGCAAACTGTGGCCTATGTTTTTGGAAGCAGTCTAAAGCAAAAATATGAACCCCAAGGAGAGGATAAAGACATTGAAAAGATTGTCTTAGAATTACAAAAGCTCTACGGCTACAAGGGTTAAGCATTGGGGTAGGTTTTTGGGGCAGGTTTTTGTATCTTTACCCCATACTAATCACCATTATGAGCGAGGAAAAGAACCTAAATTTTATTGAAGAAATTATATCCCAAGATTTGGCATCGGGTAAGTACAACCAAATTCTAACAAGATTCCCACCTGAACCGAATGGTTATCTGCATATTGGACATGCTAAAAGTATTTGTTTAAATTTTGGGCTGTCTGCTCATTTTGGAGGAGGCACGAATTTAAGATTTGATGACACCAACCCATCCACTGAAGAAACAGAATATGTAGATAGTATCAAGGCCGATTTACAATGGCTAGGCTTTCAATGGGTGAAGGAATGTTATGCATCGGATTATTTTGATACCCTTTATGGTTTTGCTGTACAATTAATTGAGAAGGGATTAGCCTATGTAGATGATAGTACTGCTGAAGAAATTGCTTTGCAAAAAGGCACACCCACAGCAGCAGGCACAGGCAACGAATATAGAAATAGAAGTAACGCTGAAAATTTGGAATTATTTACTAATATGAAGGAAGGTAAATATGCAGATGGTGCAAAAGTACTAAGAGCTAAAATTGATTTAGCGAATCCGAATATGCTTTTGCGTGATCCTATTTTATACCGCATTAAAAAAGCGCATCATCACCGTACCGGCGACAAATGGTGTATTTATCCTATGTACGATTTTGCCCATGGACAAAGCGATGCTATTGAAAAAATCACGCATTCTATTTGTACTTTGGAATTTATTCCACACAGAGCCTTGTATGATTGGGGTATTGAAAACTTAGGTATTTTCCCTTCCAAGCAATATGAATTTTCACGTTTAAATATTACTTACACTATTTTAAGTAAAAGAAAATTATTACAATTGGTACAAGAAGGTCATGTGGAAAGCTGGAATGACCCTCGTATGCCCACTATTAGTGGTATGCGTCGCAGAGGCTATACCCCAGAAAGTATCAGAGACTTTTGCGATAGAATTGGTATTGCTAAAAGAGAAAATATTATTGATTTCAGTTTGCTAGAATTTTGTGTAAGAGAACATTTAAATAAAATTGCACAAAGAAGAATGGTGGTGACAGATCCCATTAAATTAGTCATTACCAATTATAATAAAGCAGAAGAGATACTTCATTCAGAAAATAATCCAGAAGATCCTGAAGGGGGTCTGAGAGATATTCCTTTTTCTAATGAACTATATATTCAAAGAGAAGATTTTATGGAAGAGCCTACTAAAAAATATTTTAGATTAGGGCCAGGTTTAATGGTGCGCTTAAAAAGTGCCTATATTGTAAAGTGCGACAGTTTTGAAAAAGATGCTGCAGGTGTAGTGCAAACAGTATATGTAAGCTATGTTCCAGAAAGTAAAAGTGGTTCAGATACATCTGGTATTCATGTAAAGGGAACCCTTCATTGGGTATCTGCTAAGCATGCAGTACCTGTGGTATTGAATGAATATGACCGCTTATTCAAAGTGGAAGATGTGGATGGTGCAGAAGGAGATTTTAAAGATTATATTAATGAACAATCTTTAACAAAAACAAATGCCTGGGCAGAACCTGCCTTGGTATCCGATGCATTAGATATGCGCTTTCAGTTTTTAAGAAAAGGATACTTCTATCAAGACACCAGTAGCACAAAAGAAGCCCTTGTTTTTAATAGAACCGTAACGCTTAAGGATGCTTGGGCCAAAGAGCAAAAAAAATAATTAATCAATTCATTTATTGAATGTTAACGCTCGAAACCTTTACAAAAAATTGGGAAAAAAAATTTCCAGCGCTTTCCTTAAAGAAATCGACATTTATGATAGCTGTTAGTGGTGGGGTAGACAGTATTGTACTATCTTATCTAATGCATAAGGCAGGTGCTACTATAAGCATGGCCCATGCTAATTTTCAATTAAGAGGTGAAGAGAGTAGCAGAGATGAAAATTTTGTAAAAGATTTTGCAGCTAAGTATTCAATTCCCTTAGCACTGAATAAATTTGAAACAGCTGCTTATGCCCAGACTTATAAAATGGGTATTCAAGAAGCTGCAAGAGAAATGAGGTATGCTTGGTTTAGTACTTTATTAACTGAAAATACTAGTGTAAAAAAAGTATTACTCACTGCACATCATGCCGATGACCAGGTAGAAACTGTTTTTATGCAATTAGCTAGAGGAACGGGTTTACATGGTTTAACGGGTATTCCTGAAAGAAGAGAAGATGCTTTATTAATGGTAAGGCCTTTGCTTACTTTTTCAAAAAATGAAATTACCCAATTTGCAAAAACGAATGGTTTAGATTTTATAGAAGATAGTTCGAATAGCAAGGACGATTATACCCGTAATTTATTTAGACATAAAATTGTACCTATTATTCAAGAAGTCATTCCTAATATGACCCAGAATGTACTAGATACAATAAATCGATTAAAAGAAGCGGAAGCTATTGTAGAGTCTACTGTTACAGAATTTTGGAAAAAGGGTGTAAGAGTTCATAGAGGTATTTTAACAGTGCCTGTTAAGTATTGGAAAAAAGTAAATAATAATTTCACCTATACCTGGGGACTGATAAAAAATTATGGTTTTAAGCCACAGCAAATTAGTGAAGTACATAAATTATTAGCCGCCAATAATGGCGCTTATATATTAACGCCTTCGCACCGCTTTATTAAGTTCAATGACACTATTCAGATTATTGATAACAATACAGAAAAAGAGCATATTATTATTCATGTGGCAGATGGAGACCTGCAAGTAAATAATGGCGTTTTACATTTTGAAATGAAAGAGGACATTAGATCCGGTGAAATAAAAAAAGAAACAAAGTATGCGTATTTAGATGCAGGTAAACTAGAATGGCCATTATTATTTAGAACCTGGCAACCTACCGATTATTTTTACCCTTTAGGCCTAGGCAAAAAGAAAAAACTAAATCATTTTTTAGGTGCACTCAAGTTAAGTCCCGCTATTAAGCAAAAAACAGCTGTGCTGAGTATGGGTGATAAATTAGTATGGGTAGTAGGACATAGAATTGATGACCGTTTTAAAATTACGGATCAAACTAAAAATGTATTAGTCATTACCTGGATAGATAAACACTAATTTGTTCAACAAAGGCGCTTAGTACATTAAAGTTGCCTATAAAATAACTGGTAATAATTAAAAACACTACTCCATAAACAGATCCCCATAAATGAGCACTATGGTTGATACCTCCTTGTCCACTCTTCGCTAAATATGCTGTTAAGCCTAAATAAATTGGGCCAAATATAAAACCAGGTATAATGGGAGGGATAATAAAAAATCCTATTTGCATAGTGGGTTGTAAAAAAATACCCACAAATACAATGGCCGATACTGCGCCTGAAGCCCCTAGGCTATTATAATTATATTGTTTGTAATGATTCAGGTAAGTGGGAATTAAACAAACTAGTAAGGAAGACACATACAACATGATATACATCGATGAACCTGACCTTCCAAAAATCATGGCAAAATATTGTTCTATATAGTCGCCAAACATATAAAAGGAAAACATATTAAAAGCAAGGTGCATAAAATCGGCATGCACTAAGCCGCAAGTAAAAAATCGGTACCATTCATTATTGTTGTGCACAGAGTAGGGATGAAAAATAAGCTTATCCATTAATGCATGATTATACATGGCTAAAATAGAAACCCCGACAGTGATAATAGTGATATATAAAGTAATGCTCATTGGAGTAATTTATTTTTATAATTTAGTCTTATAAAGTAGTTCTTAAAAAATAGTTTAGTAAAATATAAATAAAGTGAATAAGGGTATGCTAAAATTATTGATGATGGTATTTTTCATTGGCCAAGATACTACAAGCACGGTATACTTGCTCCGCTAAAATTAAACGAACCAACATATGTGGAAATACTAGCTCTGATAATGACCATGTGAACTGAGCACGCTTTTTTATTTCTTCGGCTACTCCATAAGCGCCTCCAATTAAAAACACAATTTTTTGTGCACTTTGATTGGCTTTCTGTTGTATTAATTTAGCCAATCCCGGGGAGCTTAACATTTTACCTGTTTCGTCTAAAAGTATAAGTATATCGCTTGGTTGTAGGGACTTCAAAATACTTGCTGCCTCTACTTTTTTTATTTGTGCAGGTTCAGTGGCCTTTGCGGGGGCTATTAATTGCCAGTCAATGGGGTAGTAATGGCTTATTCTTTGTGTAAAATTTTGTACCCCTTCCTTCATATAAGATTCATGGGCTTTGCCAACAGAGATAAAAGCTATTTTCAATGAATATATTTTTAAGTTTAATATTAAATATAAAGCATTGATTGATAGGAAAAAAATCGAATTATTCTTTATATTTATAGTTCATTAATTAGTAAAATGCGACTTATCGTATATAGATTATTTTTAATATTTATATTTACAACTAATTGTATTTTAGCACTTAGTCAAGACTTTTCTAATCGAGGAACTGATTTTTGGGTAGTATATAGTGGTCATATTGATGCATTGACTTCAAGAATGGCTTTATATATTACTTCTAATGTAAATACAAGTGGTACTGTCTCAGTGAATGGTAAATCCACCGACTTTACTGTAGTAGCCAATCAAGTTACTGTAGTACAATTATCTACCACTAGTCCGCTAAGTAATGCAGATGCCTATTTAACAAGTACCAATATAGGTCAATTAGAAGTGATTGGTATAAATAAGGGTATTCATATAAAAAGTCAAAACCCTGTAGTGGTTTATTCTCATATTTTAAATTCGGCGCGATCTGGGTCTACCTTAGTGCTGCCCACTAAAGTTTTGGGTAGAGAATATGTTGTTGCTACTTATAAATCAACTGGAAATATAGTTTCCTTAACAGGAGCTGGAGCGGAACAACAGAAAAATACTGAATTTGAAATTATTGCTACTGAGGATGGCACCAATGTTGAAATAACACCCACTAATTCAGATTATAATAATCGTCATTTAGCCAATGTTACTTTTGATACCATATTAAATAAAGGAGATGTATATCAATATCAAAGTTTTGAAGATTTAACAGGTACCAAAATAAGGTCTGTGGCTACTTCTACTTTGACTTGTAAAAAAATTGCAGTGTATGCTGGCTCCACTTGGACGGCCATGGGCTGTAGTGTAGCAGGTAGTGGCGATAACTTGTACCAACAATTATTTCCAACTAGTTCCTGGGGCAAACATTACTATACATCTCCAGCCATCAATAGGAAGTATGATTTATTTAGAATTCTAGTACAAGATCCTGCCACACCAGTATATGTAAATGGGGTTGCTTTAAACCCCGCTACTTTAATCAATAATTCATTTTATGAAATAAGTACAGCAGGTGACAATACTTATAGAGATATCTATTCAGATAAACCCATTAGCGTTTTACAGTATTTTATTACTATGGCATGCGATGGTTCTAATGCAGGCGATCCTGAAATGATTGCTTTAAATCCTATTGAGCAAACATTAAATGATATTACTGTGATGTCTGCTAGAAGAGATTTAACTCCGCCCAATACAAATATTACAAGTCATTTTTTAAATATTATATTTAAATCAAATGCGCTTAATTCATTAAAAATTGATGGGGCTGCTCCTACAACAACCCCCAAGGTAATGGGGACTACTGGGTATTCTTATATTCAAGAAGATGTGACTAGCTCAACGAGTACATCTCCTTCTCATAGAATTATTTGTGATTCGGGTTTTATATGTATTGCTTATGGTTTCGGGAATGTTGAATCCTATGGTTACAATGCTGGGGCCAATGTAAAAGACTTAAATCAACAATTAACAGTGGAGAATAAGTATGCAACGGTTCATCTTCCAATAACATGTAAAGGCACTATTTTTACACCATCCATTACTTTACCTTATAGGCCTTTGTCTTTGAAATGGATCATACCTAGCTATGATACGATTGTTGATTTAAGTCCTAAAGCAGATACTTCCTATATTTCACTTTCTGGAAAATTGATTTATAAATTCACTTTAAAAACACCCATCAAATTTGATTCTGTAGGCACCTACAATATTAACGTTCTTGCCAATAATCCCACAGCCGATGGGTGTAGCGGTGAACAACAATTAGATTTTGATTTAGCTGTATTAGGTGCCCCTAAAGCGAATAATATAATTACTACATCAAATTGTATTTCAGATTCTATTGTTATGAAAGACAATACTATATTAGCTGCTGATGACAGAAAAATTGGCATATACAAATGGAGTATTGTAAATGGAATAGATACCAATACAAAGAGCCTTAAATTTTTACCCAATAGGGCTGGAAAATTCACAGTTAATTATTTTGTTATTAATGACGTGGGTTGTATAAGTGATACCATTACTAAAGATATTTTTATAGATAGTTTGCCAAAAGTAAATTTTGGCAGTTCTGCCTTAAAATGTCAAAATATAGATATTCAATTTACCGATTCATCAAAGGCCCTAGGTGCTTCGATATTAAAATCTTTAGCTTGGGATTTTGGAGACGCTTCAAAAGTAGATACCATAGATATTTCTAATAAAATAGTTACACATAAATTTGATTCATTAAAAAATTATACCGTAAAATTATCGGTTATTACCCAAAATGGTTGTGTTGCTAATCAAAGCCAAATAATAAAGAACAACGCAATTCCAGTGGTCGGATTTATTTTACCAGAAATATGTTTAGCAGATTCAACTGCCCAATTTAAAGACAGTACCAAAATTGCAGATTTATCTAATAATTTCAAGTATAAATGGGATTTTGGGGATGCGGACAATGCCCCCAATTCCAATACAGCTATTCTACAAAATCCAAAACACAGGTACACCAAGGTAGGCGATTATAGTGTTTCTCTAGAGGTTACAAGTATTGCTGGTTGTACTGCTAGCCGCACTATGCAATTCACCGTAAATGGATCTTACCCAACCACTATATTTCAAATAGTCAATGATACGGCTTTATGTTCTAATAAAGAAGTTGAAGTTATTAATAAGTCGACTGTGGATATAGGTAATATTGGGAAGCTGATTATTTTTTGGGATAGCGATGGAAACTTATTAGATACCACAGTAGATGAAAATCCAGCCTTTAATAAATCCTATAAACATTTATATAAAAACTTTTCATTTCCATCAAAAATGAATTTTAAAATAAAAATGTTTGCCTACACAGGGGGTGTTTGTGTTAAAGACACTTCAAGTATGATTACTATTGTTCCGCCACCCACAGGTATGTCCATTTTTTCAAATAAAGAATATGTTTGTTTGTATGACACAGTTTCTTTTACAGGTTCCATGCAAGGCGGAATTAATCCTTATACTTTCAAATGGAAAACAGATAACGCTGCTGCAGTATTTAATGATAATATTTTAAAAGGAGTATCTCCGGGAATAGTCAATATTTCAATGACAGCAACAGATAAAAAACAATGCAACTATGATTATACTAATATAAAATCCATGGACGTAAGAGCTATTCCAAGGGCAATATTGAAAGCAAAAGATACAGTTATTTGTAATCAAGATCCCATTACTTTAGTGGGAGAAGGCAATTATTTATTTAGCTGGCTTTTAAATGGACAAATTTTATACAGCAGTATTGTAGATACATTTTCTACTGCTTCCACTGGCTTTTATAAATTAAAAGTGAATGATGGGAAATGTAATTCCCTTTTATCAGATTCCATTTTTATAAAACAATTGCTAATACCCAACTACACTTTAAATTATAATCCAATCATTTGTATCAACACCCCTTTACAAATAACGACTAATGCACAGGATACCAAAAATATCTATTTTAAATGGGACTTTGGTGATATGCAAACTTATGATAAGGCTCAACCCCTTAAACATACTTATCCATTGGCGGGTAATTATATTATAAAACTTGCTGCTACCAACGACTACTGTCCAAAATATGAACAATTTTTACAGGGAGACTCTATTAAAGTAATATTGCCCGTAGCGCCTTCCAATTTTACTATGTTTGTTTTATCAGAAATAGATACCCTATTTACACCGTTAAAATATGACACAGGATACAGCCAATTCCAATGGTTCCCTAGCACTTTTTTAAACAATGCCTCTATTGAGCGTCCTCTTTTTAATGGTAATAAATCTATTAATTATATTTTAACTAGAACCAATCCAACTTCGGCTTGTAAGGTAGATGATATGTATAAAATTGATGTTTCAAATGATGTAGTTATAGCTATCCCTAAAGCCTTTACGCCTAATGGAGATAATTTAAATGATATTCTAAAAATACAATATGGTGCAGGCTTGAAAACTTTTAATTTTTTAAAGATTTTTAACAGGTGGGGTAATCTTGTTTTTATGTCAACCAATGTTAATCAAGGTTGGGATGGTACATACAATGGTGTACCGCAGGAAATGGATGCCTATACTTATTTTATGAGTTATATTACTTTTAAAAACGAGCCTGTTTCTAAAACTGGTTCATTTATATTATTAAGATAAATGATAAAAAGTACACCATTTATACTACTTCTTCTCTTTCTATGTTTGCAGTTCATAGGCAAGGCTCAAACGCCCTATAATTCTCAAGGTTTTATGTCTACACAATATTTTAATCCTGCAGCTGTGGGATTTGGGATGAATGATAGATTTCAAAGTTTTTTCAGAACGCAGTACGCTGGTGTAGGCGACCCCTTTAATACAGCGGGTATTGCCCTTGATTTTGGTTTATTTAAAAGTAATGAAAACCCTTCTAATAATTTCGGCTACGGTATTCAAGGTATTTCTGAAAAAGTTTTAAATGGTGTATTGCAAACCAATTCTATTACAAATAGTTTAGCTTATCGTATATTTTTTAATCAAAAACAAACATCTTATTTTGCCTTAGGCATTGGCTATTCAATTTTAACACGTAGTCTAGATGCTTCTCTTTTAAGTTTCGGTGACCAGTATTATTCCGGAAGGCTATTTAATCCATCAAGTTTAGAAGCGATTAGTAAATTTCCTACCAAGTATACTACCAATGCTGGATTTATGTATGGATATCAATCTGAAAAAAGTTTTTTGCAAATAGGGGGTAGTGAATTTTTATTGAATCGAAGTGCTAATATTATTATTGCAGAAAATGAAACGCAGAATTATCAATTTTCTTCTTTATTTAATTTGGAATACCAATTAGAAGATAATAAAACTATTTTAGTACATGCCGACTATCAGAATAGATTAGAGAAAGAATATTTTTATGCGGGGGCAGCCCTGGGTGTACCACTCAATAATGAAATGAATAGAGCTTATTTAGGGTGTTTTTACAGAAATAAAGATGCCGTCATACCTTATATAGGTTTGATGTATAACAGATATAAATTGGGACTTACATATGATATTTATAGCAATAGTTTGACTTCTTCTAATTTAAAGCCACAGACAATTGAGTTTTCTTTATCTACTTCATTAGGACGTAGGCATTCAGAAAATTTAAAAAGCTTATTTGATTAAAATAGTACCCTTACCCTTTAGAAGTTCCTTCCTTTACAAGTGCTGATATGCTCACTGCATAGTATACTTTCCATTATAATAATTAAAATTGCTCAAAGAATAAATGAATGTATTTAATATATTTTTAATTTAATAATTTATTATATATTAAAATAATATATATTTTAAAGGAATCTATATAAAATAGTATGTTGATACAACTATCAATTTTACTTTAATTAAACTATTTCAATCATCAAAGTGTATAGTTTCATATTTAATTATTAATTTCGCTATCAATTAAAATAAAACAATGAAATTACTATTCCCCCATAGTATATTTTTACTTTCTCTATTTATAGCTACACAGTCCTTTAGCCAATCTAGTACAGAAAATTTAGAAATTATAAGTCAATCTAATATTGGAGGTTTAAACTGCAGTATTTTAAAATCGAACCCATCTAAAGACCAAAATTTGGTACGGATTATTTTTAAAAATCAAAAGTATATCTACCAACAAGAGTCAGACACCATTAAGATACAAGATCCTATAAAATTAAAATTATTGATTAAGGATCTTAAAGAGGGCTTGGCCATCATTGAAGATGACCAAAAAACAGCCAATTTTAATACTGGCTTATATATTATTGTTAAGGACAATATTTATATGGATCATAAAATATTAACTTTTTGGAACAAAGATTACAATATAAGTGCATCCATCAATAAGAGCTCGGTCACTCAATTAATTGATTGGCTGGAAGCAATTAAGTTCTAATATATTTGACTTCGGTAGTAAGCATAAAAAAGCCTCCCATTTCAAGGAGGCTTTTTTTATGTGGTGACCGCGTTAGGATTCAAACCTAAAACCCCCTCATCCGTAGTGAGGTACTCTATTCAGTTGAGCTACGCAGCCATTTCCCTATTTAAAGGGGTTGCAAATATACTTTAAAATCCCATTTTACCCAAGTAAAAAGCTAAAATAAGGACTATGAACTAATAATGCCATCTCACAAATGCCTCAATTGCAGCGTATTTGGTTAATCCCAGACTTGCATACAAGTTGGCTGTATTGGCGTTCCTAATTTCAGCTCTCTGCCAGAATTCTCTTGAATCGCTGCCTTGGAAAGGAACACTGTCTTTCTGTGACTGATGAATAAATATACCAAATCTTTTTTTCAATACTTGATCAGGGCTCATAGGTACAGCCATTTCAATTTCAGATACAGCCCATTCTTGCCAAGCGCCTTTGTATAACCAAACCCAGCAGTCATTTATCCAAGTTTCACCAGATGCTTTTAATCTGCGAAGGCTTTCAAATATAATTTCTAAGCATACTTTATGTGTACCATGTGGGTCAGCTAAATCTCCTGCACAATAGACTTGATGAGGCTTTAATTCTTTTAATAAGTCCATGGTAATTCTAATATCTAATTCACTCAATGGTTTTTTATCAATAGTACCTGTTTCATAAAAAGGCAGGTCTAAGAAATGATAATTAGTATCCTTTAAACCTACATATCTACAAGTGGCTTTTGCTTCACATCTTCTAATTAATCCTTTAATAGCTCTAATTTCTGCAGTATCTAAATGAGTAGATTGTTTATCGGCTAAAAATTTGCGTGCATTGATTAAAATTTCTTGACTCTTTTTATTATCAATGCCAAATAAGTCTTCAAAGCCTACCGCAAAATCTAAAAATCTTGTAACGAATTCATCGGTGACTGCAATATTACCAGAAGTCTGATAGGCTACATGTACATCATGTCCTTGTTCTTGCAAACGCATAAAGGTGCCGCCCATACTAATGATATCATCATCGGGATGGGGAGAGAAAATCAATACTTTCTTTGGATGCGGGGCACTACGTTCTGGATGCGCAGGTATAACGGCATTGGGTTTACCACCTGGCCAACCTGTAATGGTATCGCGCAACATATAAAATACTTGCAAATTAATATCGTATACCGATTCTTTTAAAACCAATAAATCGGATAAGCTATTCTCTTTATAATCGTCTGCTGTTAAACTAAGCACCGTCTTATCTAATTTTAAGGCTAGGCTAATAACTGCACTTTTAATCATAGTAGGTGTCCAATCGTTGGAGCCCGTTAACCAGGGTGCCTTATTTCTAGTTAAATCGGAAGAAGCTAATTCGTCGATGACAAATGTGCAATCATCATGATTTTGCAAAACACTTGCAGGAATTTGTTCAGTGACATCGCCTTCAATAGATCTAGCTACGATGGAAGCCTTATCGCCCCAAGCTAGTAAAACAATTTTCTTGGCCTTCATGATACTGCTAATACCCACTGTTATAGCTAGTTTAGGCACTTTGTTTAAATCATGAAATTCATAGGTGTTCGCAACTCTAGTTTGTTGGTCTAGGTGTATAACCCTTGTTTTTGAATGGAAGCTAGAACCTGGTTCATTAAAACCAATATGTCCATTTTTACCAATACCTAATATTTGTAAATCAATACCGCCTATTTTTTCAATAGTTTGTTCGTAGGCGATGCAAGATTCTTTTAAATTTTCTTTTGTCCATTCTCCATTGGGTAAGTGAATATTTTTTGTATCAATATCTACTAAATCAAATAAGTGACGGTGCATAAAGCTCCAATAACTTTGGTAGGCAGTTTTTTCAATAGGGTAGTATTCATCTAAATTTATAGTGACTACATTTTTAAAGCTAAGGCCTTCTTCTTTATGCAGTCTTACTAATTCCTTATACAATAAAATGGGAGTGGTACCTGTAGCCATTCCTAAAACACAGGGTAGTTTTTTTGCTTGCTTCTCTTTAATGAGTGCAGCTATTTGAGCAGCTACAGCATTAGACCCTGCTGTTGAGTTTTTGTAAATCTGAACCGGAATTTTTTCAAAAGATTCTAGCATAAAAATATTTTTATATTAATCTACCTTAGTAATTTTTATCATATTAGTAGCTAAGTGCAATTGAACAGGGGTACTTCCCGTATTCACCACTAAATCATCTTTTTTAACAAATCCATTTTTCTTTAAAATTTGAATTTGGTCTTTGATAATACTATCTAAACTTTCTTCTTTATTATAGTAGAATGCCTTCACACCCCAGCTTAAACTTAATTGATTCATTAAGCTCTTTTCTTTGGTGAAAATAAATAAAGGCGATTTTGGTCTGAAACTACTTAACATAAATGCCGTATATCCACTTTGCGTCATACCCACTAATGCTTGTGCATTACTGTCGTCAGATAACTGACAACCGCTATAACATAAGGCATCACTTACAAAAGAAGGAGAATGGGGTTGTGGTTTTAAGTCTTCAGAACGGTTATACTTATATCCATGTTCTTCTACTTCATTGATAATTTTGCGCATGGTCTCAATCACTAAAACAGGAAACTGACCTGTAGCCGTTTCTCCACTTAACATTACCGCATCAGCGCCCTCAATAACGGCATTGGCCACATCGGTAATTTCACTACGATTAGGTTTCACTCTATCAATCATGCTTTCCATCATTTGTGTTGCCACAATAACAGGCTTAGCACGGTGTATACATTTTCTAATAAGTTCTTTTTGAATCAAAGGAATTTTTTCAACAGGAAGCTCAACCCCTAAGTCGCCACGGGCAATCATAATTGCATCGCTTGCAATAATAATATCTCTGATATTCGTTAAGGCTTCAGGCATTTCAATTTTGGCTATAATTTTTGCCTTGCTCTTATGTTTGTCTAAGATGGCTTTTAGCATTTCAATATCGGCTACTCTTTTTACAAAGCTTAAGGCTACCCAGTCTAATTCTTCTTTAATAATAAATTGGGCATCTTCTAAATCTTTTTCAGTAAGTGCCG
>Ga0209596_1002654_pt1 | contig 14637 bp, 15 predicted proteins | sample M_130807_MF_Meta_FD_187314 | JGI IMG/M metagenome (GOLD analysis project Ga0209596, IMG submission 187314) | Freshwater microbial communities from Lake Montjoie, Canada to study carbon cycling - M_130807_MF_MetaG (SPAdes) (version 2) | ecosystem: Environmental > Aquatic > Freshwater > Lake... | reverse complement strand
TGTCTTTGTTGCTTGTCTTTGATATAAATTATTAAATTTGATAATCATTTTTTTAGAATAAAAATAAATAATAGAACATATATATACTAAACCTATAATTACAACTTATTCAAAACATTATTATAAAAATAATCTACAAGAGAATCCCAACGATAATGTTTCAATATATTACAACGCCCTTTTTCCCCATGTTTATTTGCTAATTCAGGATTACTTAAATATTTCCAGAATGCTTCTGCGAAATCGCGAGGGTCTGTAATTTCAGCTTTGCCACCTATTCCTGTTCCTTTATTATCTAAATATTGATAGATAGTTGATCTAATTGGCGTTGAGTTATTATCAGTTAAATACTCGCGAATGCCTCCAACAAAAGATGATACTTGCGGTTTCCCTAATGCTAAACATTCGAATACTGTTAATTCGAATCCACCTCCATTGCAGTTATTACAACCGACATCACAACAGTTATAAAGAATATTAATTTCAGTGTCAGATAATTGTTGCGGATTTGATACTTCTATTATAGTATTTTTAACATATTCCAATGGAACATTTCTAAATTTTACTTCATTTTCTAAAACATCCATTAAATCCCAATAAGCATCTATGCTTGTTCCTACAATTAATTTTATAGGTCGCTGGGTATGCTTATTTGTTGTTATATTAGTTCTTTTATTTAATACATTTACTAAATAATGTCTTTCTACAAACTCTACCCATGCAATAATTGTATGGTCCCAACATTTTCGAGGTTGATTTCTATTAAGATTTAAAACCATAAAAGCATTGTCATCATAATTAAAATATGTCCTTGCAATATTTGTTGGTATAGGATAGTATAAATGATGATCAAATCCGTGAGGGAAAGTATACATAGGCATATCATCGCGAATGCCTAGTTTTTTTGCAATATCCATCCAATAAGGCGTAAAAGCAATAATACCATCAATATATTTATTTAGTAAATTAATATAATCCTTCTTTTGATAAGGATATACTTGGTCCATATAAGATATTAATTTAAACTTGCTTTTATGATTACCACAATCATTCATTATATTGCCGATTAATGCAGATGTTACAACATTATCATTAAATATAATGATAATATCTTGTGGATTATTTTTAATAAACTTGCTTATTTCCAATTCCCCAAATCCATTACGCCGCGGATTCTCTGTTTCCATTGCATCATGAATTTTGACATTCATAGGTATGTCATTCCTTCTTGCAAAACTATCAACGCATTTTATATTTTGAAAACCATAAATTGTTAAATCAATATCATCATATTTACCAAGATATTTTGAAATGTAATATACGACCTTTGAATATCCATTACTTGCACCAATAGGATACGTTCCGCATAACATTACTCTTTTCTTTCCATCTTTTGAAGGAAACCACCAATCTTCATTAGTTTTATTTTCTACAATATTTGTTTCTAGTTTCTTATTATCCGCAATTGTATCTTCACCAACATCCAATGATTTTGAAAATAAATTAGATAATTTAATGGACATTTTTTAATATATATATTATAAATCTTATAAATCTTATATAAACTATTTTGCAACAGTAATTAATCAAATCTTAATAAACACTTCATTCTAATAATGTCGTGATTATGTAGAACATTGGTTTTGTTTTTTATTTTGCATGTATTATTATCTATCATCTTCTTATAAATTATGTCATAATTATTAATAGCATAATCTATAATGCTATTATTGAAAATCCATCGAAAAAAATTTAATTGTCCAATTGTTGTTTCAATGTATTCCTTCTTTTCAATATTGATAAAAAATGTGATGCGATTATGTCTGCGAAAAGAATCAAAATTAAATTTGCTATATGATTTTAGTTGCGCTCTATAATCCTGATATAAATTTATTTTTTTAAGATTACCCTTAATATCATCCGGTAATATATTATATAGATTTTTTTCTTCATCAATCCAATAATAAATATTATTTGACTTTGCAAAATGCGTAACAAGCCATTCAATTATTCTCAAAGATAATTTATGTTTACCTTCTATGATTTCCTTTAATATTAATTTAAATTTTGGATTTTTATTATAAAATTCTGTTAGTGATGATAATAGAAGAGTTTGTCCGAAATCACTCATATTTAATTTTAGAAATATTATATTCTTTAAGTGATTAATTATTATAATGTTATAATGTTTATAAATGTAAAAAAATAATTAGTATATATTTTAATATCCTGGAGAGCTTCCAATTTCAAGTGTACTTTGGCGTATATCAGGTTCGATAGTACTAATCATCCAAGGACCTACGGCTTTTTGCGGATTAGGAACTTCCGAACGTAATTGAAGATTTGCATTTCTTAATGATTGTCCAACAGTATTAACTCCTACATGATACCCTGCCGTTAAATAATTTTGGTCATGAATATCACCGGCTCCAGAAGGATTTATACGCGCCCACTTACTATCAGCTGCATCTTTTGGTAGTAAATCACTGGCGGTTAATCTATCGCGAGGGAAACAAGATTGCATACCATTTTGAGAAGCAGGATCTTTGCCTACGCCACCCATTGAACCGGCGGTTGAGAATTGACTATTGGCGTCGTAATTATCCGGTTGTTGCGTATCTAACATTTGCGAGGTGTTAAATTCAGGGTTAGAAGGGGAATAATTACCGATTCCTTTTGAAGCTAATTCAGGATTTGATGGATAATTATCAGCAGGGGAAGAAGCGAAAGTCTCTAAATTATAATATTTTTCAGTATCATTCGAAATTCCGGTCGGAAGACGAGAATTATCCATATAATTCATTTGCGATTTATTACTTGAACATTTGGAATTATATGTTAATAATAATAATAACGAAAGTAATAGCAATATTGCAATAGAAAATGATATAACAACGTTTTTATTAGAACCCATATTATATTTTCTTATTATATATCTATCTATTATTTACAATAGATTATATTTAAAAGTTTTTTATATATTATTAATTTTGCTTTCTTGGTAAATAATTAATTGATTAATCTTGTTTAATGGTTCCTGTATATTATTAAATGGGCTCTCTTTTAGAGTTAAAAACATTTTATTTATTTTTAACTTATTCTCTTCCAACTCATTAATATATTTTTGCAATTCAATTATTTTTTTATTCATCTTGTTATTAATCAAACTAATATTATCATTTAATTTATCTACGATGTCATCCTTGTTTATCCAATTATTATTCTCATTATTATCATTCGTTATGTCCGTTATATCGATAGAACTAACCACCCATTTATTTTTAGTATTATCATTATAAAAAGATATTCCATGATATTCAATTTCGATATTTATTATACACTTTTTATAATGGTTGTTTTCTCTTAATATACTAATAACTTTGTCAACAGTATCGATATTATTATTATTATATATTATTCTTGGATAATTAGTATTCGTAAATATCACAGGCATCGTTTTAGTTTGCTCGCAATAACTTTTATTATATAATTCAACTAAATCGTCCAATGTCAAAGTTTTACTAAACCATTTAGGGGAATAACTTATAATTTCTTTCATAATATCATCATCAAACTTACTAATATTAGATATAGCTTCGTTGTTTATATTTTCTGGTATATATATTGCAATATTGTGTCCCTTATTATCAATCAAGCGTCTAATTGATTTTAATTTTATATCTGTAAATACTATTTTTACAGGTTCTATTGATTTTGCAATAAATCTATCCTCTTTTTTTTCAGGTTTTTTAAGAATAGGCATTATCTATTTAAACGGAATCTTATTAATGATATTTGATGGACGCATTAGAACAATTATAGATGTCAAAACAAACAATAGATTTTTATTATTAATCTTATATTCTATTTAATTATAAATGATGAATGAAAAAAAAATGGAAGATGTGGAAAAAGAAAAATGTAAAAAGCAAACGCACGACAAAGCAATAGACGGCGAGAATGATAATAGTTTAATAAACATATTTATTGATTTTATTAAAGACGAGCTACTTAAATCAAATATACGTTATGAAATTGTAAAACCAATCCTTATCTATATATTGTATTATTTAATACCATTTGTAATATTGTTAATGTTTTTGAATTTTATCACAACAATTATTGCTGTATATATAGTATTTAAGTATCTATTATAATAGTTGTTATATTACTAAATTAATTTATAATAATTATAATAGAATATGGTTAATACGTGGCAAGAATCTAATCAATTAAATACGAGATTAAAACCTAAATCACAAAAGAAAAAAACAACTGTAGGTGGATTTGATATGTCGCCACTAATATCCGCATTATTATTGGCGACAATTAAATTAGCAATAAGTCAAAAAAATAAAAAACAGGGCGAGCAGAAAAAGGTCGCACGGTCAAAAACGAATTCAAAACAAAAGTAATATCCTGTAATCTCCTATATATCATATACCATTCCTTTATTTTTATAATTATCTATTAGGGATATTGAAAGCAATTTGTAATTATCTTTTTCATGATGCTTGTTTTTAATAATAAACCATCCGCGTTTATATACATCCATATTTGTTTCATATGGTTCCCTAGTTATTATGTGAATAACCCCATTGTTATAGATTGATATACATTCGCATTGAGACATTATTATAGATATATAGATGCGAGTTTTTATATCAATTTTTTATAATATGTAATTATTAAATAAATATTAAAATTATTTGAATATGGACGATGAAATAATAAAGGAGTTTGAAGAGTTATTTGAGTTTGATGCATCAAAAAAACAGTTGATTCTAAATAAGATTATAACTGACGATGTAATACGTGGCGATAAAATAGATATTTCAGATGATGTCTACAAGGATACTTGCATAGATAAATGGATTTCAAAACTACCTATATTAGAAGGAAGCCAAATATTAATAGATAAACTAATAAAACATCCTATAAATAATAAGGAATTGTTACAATTGCGGCAAAATACTATAATAAATTATGATATAGATATAGAGATTCTCAAAGAATACGAGAATGATATTCTGTGGATTTATAAAATTGCAGACGAAATTAATAATAATTCATCGATAGAAATATTATTCCCATCAACATTTATAATAAATTATATAAATTATATTGAGCAAGTGTTAGATTTATATCATTTATATAAAATATATTTTATCCCGATGACATCTATATTATATCCTTTGAGTACATTTATTGCGCCTTATGTGTACCTTAAAAACTATTTAAAAATGAACATAACTATAATATCGTATATAGAAATATTTTATAATATTTTAAAGTTTGCATTCAAAACAACAGGGAACCTACGGACTGACATCACGAAGTTTGTATCACTATTTTTATATATTGGAATATATCTTTATAATATGTATCAAACTTATGAAATTGCATTATTCTTGCATAATACAAAATATAAATTGCACGCAAAGATGCAGGGGTTAGTTCATTTCATTAGGCATTCGCAAAATATTATGAAAAATTTACCAAGTAATATTATATCTCCATATTTTAACATTAATGAAACATATCAACATATTAATATAAATAATTCGATGACGGATATATACAGGATATGGAAAGATGAAAACATAAAAAGAGACATTTCGTCGCTACTTAAAACAATCTACGCAGTAGATGTGATAGACAGCATAAATAAATTATTATTGTCAGGAACTTGGTCGAAAGTCACCTATTCTAATGAAACCTTGTTTTGGGATGCAAAGAATCCTATATTGAAAGATGACCAAATATCAAATCCTGTAAATCTAAACAAAAACATTATAGTTACTGGTCCTAATGCAGGCGGAAAAACCACCTATGTGAAAACTATACTGGCGAATGTTATATTAGGACAAACTATCGGTATAACATATAGCTTGCGCTCTAAATTAATACTGTATGATACTATTAACTCGTTTATGAGGGTTTCCGATATTTTAGGAACACGCTCGTATTTTGAAGCAGAAGCTGAATATTGTTTAAATATGATTAATAGAGCCGTGGAAATAAGTGCGCAAAATAAGAGAGGCTTATTTTTAATGGACGAACCGATGCATTCGACGCCGCCAACAGAAGGGATGGCGACAGCATATGCAGTAATTGAATATTTAAGCAAATTGGATGGTATTAACTTAATAATAACAACGCATTTTCACAAATTAGTAAAGTTGGAAGAATTATACCCAGAGAAGTTTATCAATTTGTCCGTAGATGCAATTCCACATAATAATAGGTATATATTCCCATATAAGATAAAGAGAGGATTTTCATATCTATGTATTGCAATTGAATTACTCGATATTAAGGAGTTTCCCTCAATAATTATAGATAATGCGATTAAAATGAAAAACAAAATATGTAGTGATTTTAATAAATAATGTATAGTTTTTTATTTGATCAAACATATATTAATTTATTAATATTGATTGTAATTGTATCTCTTGTAATGTTTTTATGGAGAAAATTAATAATACTCGAAGGGAACTTTTTTATACTTGAAAAGCGAGTGAATATAATTAAAAAGGATTTTCGTGAAGATAGTATTGCAAAAAATATTGAAGCATCCGAATGTATAATGAATGAAATATTTAAAGAGTGTCCCGCCATAAATGCGTGTAAACAATTTGAATGCTTTCCTCCAAATATCGAATATCCCCAAAATGGAAAAAATAATTCTAACAATCTCTCTATTAATGAAGATATGGTTCAGTATATCTCAATACACTCATCTGATAATATAGATATTGCCGAAGATAAAGATAATGCAAATGTTGCTATTCCGGATGTAGATGTCATATCATTTAATAATAGTGATATTGATAATGATGATAAGATTGTCGAAAATATTATAAGTTCAGGTGAAACCCGTGAAACCCGTGAAACCGGAGAAGATGGTGAAGCAAAAGGCAATATTGATAATTCGCATATAGAACAAAGTGAACAGGATAATGTTTCTGTAAGTTCTGAAATAACATTTACAAGCGATGATAAGAAAAAAAAAAAGAAGAAATAAAGATAAGAGATGTTTTATCGTTTAGTTTGGTATAATTTTGAAAGAACTGAAAACAACTAATCAGTTCATAATATAGAAATAAAAAATATTGCATTTGTATAGATATATTAAGAATGAGTTTCAGTTCATCAAAAGAATTAACTCCTCACTGTCCTATAAAAATGGCTGATGGGCGCGCGTTCACAGATTATAGACCAAGATGTATGGTTAATGCTGAATTATTAACAGACGTTCATAATAATTCGATGGTTAAAAGTAGCTATGAAAGCCGAGTATTTTTACAAGAAAACGCAGAAAAGTTAATGGAACGTAATAGAGTAACAATGTTAAAAAATCTATCACCTTGCGCACCTTGCACTCGTCCCTTTTCAGACACAGGAACTATGTATCCTCAACAATATATCGTAAGATGCGATGGTGTAACTTGTGAAAAGATAGAGGTTAATCCTTCAGGTTTAGGAACCAGCACTCGTATTTATTAAACATATCGTATTTATTTTTATAATTATAATAATTAAAAATTGATTATATATCTTTCTCTTAAGAATAAGAGAACACACTTTTAGTAATGTTGTTTATCAATTGCAATATTGACAAAATACCAGTAATTAAACAAATCTGCAAAGACATTTTAGAAAATTTTATTTCCAACCGCAATAATTTTAATATTATTGAAGAAGGGAATTTACTAACTGACTATATTAAAGATGTTATGAAGAATAAAAGTAAGTTAGAAAAAGATAATGCCCTTAAATCGATGAGTAATATATACGAAGATGAATATTATAAAAAGTTGATGGAGAAGATGGGAGATTATTATGATATTTCTGAACCACTACTAATAATTTGCGACAATATTATTAAATATCACTATAATATATTATCTAAATATGGTTGGGAAGATAATAAATATGGTGTATGGTCGCGTCAAAAAATGCTCGATGACCATAAAAGATTATGATGGATTATGGTTAGTAATTTACTAAATACTAATTAATCTTATAATTCCTTTTGCGTTTCCCTTCCTTGTAATTCTAAATATTTATAACAAGAATATATATTATCCCATAAATTATTATAATAATTGTATTTAACATTGTTTTTTTTACACCATTCTTGAATTATTGGCTTCATTTTATAATAATGAACGTGCGATATTCTTGGAAATAAATGGTGTTCTATCTGGTAATTGAGACCTCCGTGAAAAAACCCCAGCACTCTCCCTCCTACTGTCGATGAACTTTCAATCTGCGATATTGCCCAATCTTCATTAGTATTATTAGTATTATTAAGAACCCCTTCGAAATTATGAGAAATGATAAAATTAATACCCAGATATAATCCACCTACTGCGAATGATACGCTAATGTTAAATAGTGTATATAATGAAGGATATAGATATATAGGAATAATATAAAAACGTATATAAAATAATACTCTTAATAATAACCCGATTTGTGAATCCCTTCTTGCCCTCGATGATATTTTGTGGGACATATGATTCATATTATAAAGGTCCATTATTTCTGCAAAATGCCAATTAATAGGTAATAATGTAAAAAGTATCCATATGTAACACTTCTGCCAATAATGATAATTTTTATATTTAATATCTTTGTGAAGACGTAGTATATTCGTTGTTATATCTGGGTCAGAATTTAAATGATTTGTATATGCATGATGTAATAATACGTGATGATGTTTCCAAAGCAACGAGCTGCCGCCTATCCAATCCTGCGCATGGCCCCATAATTGATTAATTATTGGGGAACGAGAAACTGCTCCGTGATTCGCGTCGTGTTGAATACATAAGCCAATCATTGCCATTAAAATACCAAGTAGGAATGACTTTGCAAAGTTATATCCATATATATAATTATGATATTCAATATATATCTCAATAATCATTATAGAACATGCTTTAATCCACCATTCATAGTTTGCATATTGATTTGGAACTGCAATTCTAATATTATTCTTTAATTCATTAAATATTTTAGAGTTCAATATATATTTATTGTCTTGATTGTTATAAGCGTCTTCTAATCTTCTTACTTTGTATTTGTGTAGGATATGTGTGCGTATATTATTATGATAATGCAACATATAATAATGTATCGTTGCATCTTTGCCTCCAAAAATATTTAACATATTAGAACCTCCTGGGTGAACCTTTGAAAACTGTTGCAAATCATATACAGTTCCTTCTAATATAACTTCGTTGTCTGCGATGTCATATATGTTGTTGTTCATAGTATTATATGTTATATATATGCTATTAAATAATTTTTATATTATATAATAAAAAATAAATGTATATAGATATTATGGGAGATATGGGATATTCTAACCAATTATAAAAGGGGTTTCGTTGATGACATTTGGAGGGCGTGTGGTAATAAACATGTCTTTCGGAGTATATTTTAAAAATACATCGTCAATTATAGATTTGAAAAGAGTAATCGCAAATGTTCTACTTAAATTTTGAACTTGTGATGTTAATTCTATATATATTATTCTGTCTAAACAAGAAGCAATCTCTAACATCATATCATTAATTTGGTCATTTGGTAATTTTTTATACTCACCCCAACCTGATTTTTTGTTCATAAAAGCATGTATTATTCGCCGATAATCTTCAAATAAATCCTTGTTTAACTTTTTAGTTAGGACTGTATTATTAATATTCTTAATCTTTTTCGAAAATCCATAATCAAAAATTATAATGTTCCATTTGCAAGATTTCAAATAATAATCGTTGCCATTAAAAACATAATGATAATAACCTATTTCGTTATTTTGTTGATATAGGTAATTACCATAATGCGAATCACCATGAACATATCCAACCAAAATGTGATATGTTGCTATAGATATGAATGTTTGGAATAGTAAGTTTAATAATAATTCTCTATCTTCTAATAAATCACGGTTTGATAGAAGCATTTTAAGATCACCGTCAGCAAGCTCATTTATACTAATTAGTCTTAGTTTTTCTGCAATTCTATTAGTGCAAGAACAGCTTCCATATATCATAAGGAAATGTTTAGAAAGTCTTTTTAAAATTATATCATTAGTAATCTTTGTCATAATTTTAATTTCAAGAATATTATCGCTGTCATTCTTCATAATTTTTGTCGCAATTGGATGCGGTCCTATAGTGTTAGGAATACTTGTTAAATAAATAGAACCATATTTACTTTTACTTCCTATTCTTTTAATAAGATTTATAATGTTTCTAATTGTATATCCTTGCACACCATTAAAAACCTTCTTTTCTAAACAGTCATTATATTTCAACAAACTTATTTTATTTTTAAGTAATTTAAAACGATTTATACGATTTATTAGTTTATATCTATTAGTTTTTACTTTATCCATAATAAAATTTTTAATTATCTTTTCTTTTGCTTCAATATCTTTTGAAAATACATGTTGTGATGAATTATAATGAGGTTTGACAGAAAATTTTTTAGAAATATTACTAATATATTTTAATGATATTTTGCTGCTTTTGCTATTATTTTTATTCAATATTAATCTTCTTTTAATGGCAGCCTGCAAAGCTTTAATCTTGACATCTTTGTCAATACTTTTATTGCCATCTGTAGATTTCTTAATATTTGAAATCTTTTTCATTAAATTAATTACTTTCAAATAATCTACAGACCCTTTACGAGGCATACACCATTTATCGCTGCCTTCGTTGTATTTTTTCAAAGCTTCGATATATTTCATACTATAATACCTTGTTCCTCTATATAAATACTATTATAATATTTTAATATAACAAAAATAAATGAAGAGTTAAATAATTATTGACGTTGTATTTTCTCTTGATATTTTTTTAAATTATCTAACGTTTCTTTTGCTGTATCATTCAAACTATACACAAACTTTGGCAAATTCATAATGGTCTTCCATCGTTGACCGTCGTTGTTATTTTTTCGATTTGGGTAAAGTTTATTACCAATTAATTCCCCTTTAGATAACATAGTATTTAATTCGTATATTAAATCTTCTGGAAATGTATGAAGAGTGGAAGGATATGCAGTGTAAATATTCATTCCATTATGAATAGGATTAGTATTAAAAAAAGGCAGTGATATAACATGTGAATTCAATGGATTTGCAAGATTAGGGATATTATCATATGTTGTAATTGTTCCATGACCTAAAACTGGATTTATTTTATTAATTACCCTAAACAATATACCTCCTAATTTAATATGTAGATATGCATGAACGTGTCCTACAATTTCCTTTGTATAATCGTATTTGTCTTCTACAACATAATCTATTACAAGATTATTATCATATTTGCAATTATCTAATTCACGTTTAATATCAAAAGATGAAAGATATGTTGGGCTTTTGGTAAAATGTTTAATTTTAATACATATCTCATCTAAATTTTCATCTGTGAATTCAGTATTTGTATAATAATTTATAGGTTTAGTGCAACTTTCTATGCATCTTAATATATAATTATATATAATTACAGTATCAAAGCGGTAATGAAAATCCTTGGTGCTTGTAAAAACTATGTCTGAAACATATCTCTGTTTATTTGGATGCATCTCTTTAAATACTTCTGTTGTATAAGGGTCAGTTGCATTAACATAATAATCTTCAGGCACATTATGAGGGGGTTGTTTGCTCATATTACTTACTGAAGTAAATGCCTTCATTTTATCAGAATATTTTACTAATGATACTCTGGGAGGTATTGCAATATTATCGTCGCTTTTAAATTTTCCTTTTAAAAATGGGTTTTTCTCTTTTTTCTTCTTCTCATATAATGGTAAATTGTCATAATTATCTTTCTTACGTTCGTATATTTTTAACTCTTTTTGCCAATCTTCCATATCTTTTTCATAATTTCGTAAATCAATTTTATTAGGTTCATTGTCTATTTCAAATTCTTCAAGCTTTTTTTCAATTTTTTCAAGATCTTCTTCTTTTCTTTTTATATTTTTCTCCTTTTCCACCCGGTCGTACATTTCTTCTTTTCTTGCTTCTTCAACCGCTTTTTTTGCTGCGTCAACATCATTATTTAAATTGTTTAAACGCATTTTGTATAATTGCAATTTTTGTTGAAATGTTGGTTTTCTTGGCATCTGTGGGTCAATCTTTATATCTACATTATAAGGGTCTTTGATATATTTATAGATTGTATTTTTACTATTATTATCTCTATATAATTTTAAAATGCAATCACATATTGATATTAAGGTATGATATATATCATTATCTTTTTTCATATGTTCTGCAATTTGTGAATATATGTAATATATATAATGGTTTTCATTATCTCTTGGTCCATTATTAAATCTTTGTAATTCTGCCATTCTTTCACCATTTAAATAATTTAGAATTTCTGCTCTAAAATCAGTATTAATATAAGACAAATCAAATAGTGGTTTGCAATATAGTAATGTTGCTTTGTTCTCAATAACAGTGTTAATTGCATTTTCTGTTATTTTTGATTCATGCATATATAGAACATTTCTAATGTCCGAACATAAATTCATTATCAATCTTACTAAAGACAATTGGCTTGTTCCGATATTGACACCAAAATTCATTAATAACTCATCAAGTGTCTCTCCTCTGTATGTTGTATGAGAAAGATAAATAATTTTATATATATGTATATATATATTGCTTGTAAAATGAGTATTATAATTGAATGTTTTTGAATGAATAAAATATTTTATAAAAAGATAATCATAAAATATATTTAGATTAGGAGCATACGCATGTGAATATTTGCCAAATGGTAAACATGATTGTATATATTTACAATCATCCACTGTCAACACATCTCGAACACGAGGTTTTGTTTCCAAAATATGCTTAACTAATTTATTAATAATTTTTTGATACAAAATAACATATTTACTTTTTGGGTCTATTGATATATCAATTGTTTCACCTGTGAATGGGTCTGTAGTAGGGTTTTTTTTCCAATTTTCTGCAATTAAAATTATATCTATATCAGGCGACTTTGATTTGGCAACTTTTGCTCCATTGGGTGATGCAGTTGCTGCAGTAGCAGGGCCAGCTGATATATTTCCGTAATTTGGTATATTAGTAAAAACATAGTTTGGATATTTAATTTCACACCATTTAATGATCAAAGGATATATCCCGCCTTTAGAAATAATTGATATACCCACTCCAGTCAAAGGATTAGGAACCTTATTATCTATTGCGCCATCTCTTTCAATCTCTTTCAACCAATTAGAAATGTATTCTTTATCTCTTGCATATAATGCCTCTAATTCCGCAAAAACCTCTTTTTCCTTTTTATTACTTGCTGAAGCCATCCCTCTTCTATATATAAATAATATATAAATAATATATAAATAATATTCATAATATAATATATAATTATGAATATTGGAGGCACTGGATGCATTGAAGATATAATAATATATACGACTAAACCCTATTTTATGTCAATCGCAACAATAGGATATTTCAGTATGATATATATACTTTCAAAATATATGAAGGGTAAGAAACCATATTCTTTAAAACCCGTTATGCTAATATATAATAATGCTCAAATAATGCTTAATATATACATGATATACGGGTTGAGTCAGGTAGTTTCATATCCAAATTTTTATGGTATAAATATACCATATACAGCTAATTTAAGATATTTCGTATATATTCATTATTTATCTAAATATTTTGATTATTTTGATACTTTCTTTATAATTTTGCGCGGAAAAGAAAAGCAGCAGCTGTCGTTTCTTCACGTTTATCACCACAGCACAATAGGCGTTATTTGGGGGTTCCTATTGCATAATGAGCACGGAAACGGAACAGCATCGTTTGGTTGTTTCATAAATAGTATTATACATTTAATTATGTATAGTCATTATATATGCACATCATTGGGATATAACAATCCATTTAAAAAATATATTACACGTGCTCAACTATTACAGTTTACATTATGCTTAATGCATTCGCTAATTGTTATAGCGTTAGAAGATATTGTTCCTAAACAATATGCGATAATAGAGTTTGCATATCAAACAAGTATGTTGATACTATTTAGTCAATTCTATTACAATGCCTATTATTCAAGATGTAATTACAAAGGTAAAGGTAATTACAAAATGATATAAAAATAAGATGATATATATATATAAGCTACAAGCGCGTCACAAATACACTAATAAATATAAAATGCAACAACAATATCGTAATAACAAGAGAAACTTCGATCAACACTTTGATGAACTCCGGAAAAACGAGCAAACATCGAGGGCAGGACTGGGATGGGATGTAGGCGAGGAAGATAAGCTTCTGTCAATGCGTTTGGAAAAAGCAACTTATGATGATATTGCAGCGGAACTTAAAAGGACCTCGCGCAGTATTCAAACGCGTCTATATCTCCATATTTGCAAATTGGTTGATGTTGATAATGAAGATCTAAACGAGCAGATTAAAAAATATGATATTGATTCAGAAGATTTCGCAAGTTTTAAAACAAAACGCGAAGAGAAGATGAGTAAGTTCGAGTATAGGAAAGAACATAATAGTAAGCCTACCTACAGGAAACCTGCGTATTATGATGCGTCATCAAG
>Ga0209596_1002652_pt1 | contig 14639 bp, 14 predicted proteins | sample M_130807_MF_Meta_FD_187314 | JGI IMG/M metagenome (GOLD analysis project Ga0209596, IMG submission 187314) | Freshwater microbial communities from Lake Montjoie, Canada to study carbon cycling - M_130807_MF_MetaG (SPAdes) (version 2) | ecosystem: Environmental > Aquatic > Freshwater > Lake... | reverse complement strand
GCGGCGGAGTGCCGAGGCCCATCGCGTAGCGCGGTTTTTCCGCGGGGAGAAAAGGCTCGCTCGCCTCGACGGCGGCCATCATTTCCGGCTCGGACTCGCCGACGCTCACGCCGCCGATGGCGTATCCGTCGAAGCCCATCTGCACGAGCGCCTCGGCGCTTTCGCGGCGCAGGTCGGCGTAGCTGCTGCCCTGGACGATGCCGAATTTCATCCCCGGCGTCTCCACCTCCTTGCACATCGCGGCCCACTTCAGCGTGAGCGCGAGGCTCTTCGCGGCGTAGTCGCACTCGCACGGATGCGGCGGGCATTCGTCGAAGAGCATGCAGATGTCGCTGCCGAGCGTCGCCTGGATTTCCATCGCCTCGCGCGGGCCGAGGAACATCGGCGAGCCGTCGAGGTGATTTTGAAAATGCACACCCTCGGGCGTGATCTTGCGCAGCTTCGCGAGCGAGAAGACCTGGAAGCCGCCGCTGTCCGTGAGGATCGGTTTGTCCCATGCCATGAAGCGATGCAGGCCGCCAAATTTCTTCATCACGTCCATGCCGGGGCGGACGAAAAGGTGATATGTATTCCCGAGGATGATCTGCGCGCCGAGCTGCGTGAGTTCATCGGGGGAGACGGCCTTCACCGAACCCTGCGTGCCGACGGGCATGAACTGCGGCGTCTGGATGTCGCCGCGCTTCGTGCGCAGGATTCCGCGGCGTGCTTTCGAGGATGGATCGGTGCCGAGCAGTTGAAACATGGGGCGCGGACGATAGTCGGCGGGGGCGCAGGATGAAGGACGAAAAACAGGCCCTCTTCCGCCACGACGGATGCCGCGCGGCAGGCGCGCCGGTCAGGTTTCAAGTGTCCTTACGAGCGTCGGAAAAAACCCGCGTCGGAGCGGGACGGCTGGAGCATCGCGCCCGTTTTCGGCGGCTGTGCGATCTGTTCGATGGAGGGCGGGATGGTCGCTCGGCTCTTGAAGATGAACTTCGCCGTGATGAAAAGGATCACCGCGACGACGATGGCGACGGCACCGACCACGGCGGGATTCCACCAATTGAAATCCTCGCAATGCGGACAATGCATGCGCGTCCAGCGATGCTTCGTGCGGCAGCGCGGACAACGGATACTGAAACGAAAGAATCTCTTCCGCCTCGTGTCGGGATTGGAAACGGGAGGCGACATGGTGCGTGGGGAGGAGGAGGCAACGGGGCGACAAGCGGCTGCTACATCACGGACTGCAGGGCGGGAAGGAGAAAGGCGCACGCGTGTCCGCAGATATTCACTTCCGCACTTCGCGCGCCCGCTCCTCCGCATCCACGAGCGAGAGGAATACATTTTCCAGCCCGCCCTTTTCCACGCTCATCGCGCGCAGTTCCTCCACGGTGCCGAGGGCGATGAGTCGCCCGGAATGAATGATGCCGACGCGATCCGCGAGTTCCTCCGCGACGCTGAGTTGGTGGGTGCTGAGGAAAATCGTCATGCCTGCGCGCGAGCGTTCCTTAAACTCGTCTTTCACGATCCGCGCGTGCATCGGGTCGAGGCCGACCATCGGCTCATCAATCACGAGCACTTTCGGATCGTGCAGCAGCGCGCTGCTGATCACCAACCGCTGCCGCGTGCCGTGGCTGAGATTTTCCGTCAGCTCGTGGCGGTAGTCGTGGAGGTGAAAGCGATCGAAGAGCGACTCCATCCGCTCCTCGATGATGCGCGGCTCCATCCCGAAGATGTCGCCGACGAACTGCATGAATTCGACCGCGGTGAGCTTGTCGTAAGTGTAGGGAAAGTCGGGCACGTAGGCGAGGCGCGCCTTGGCTTCCTCGGGATTTTTTTGAACATCGAATCCTGCGACCGATGCGCTGCCGGCGCTCGGCTTCAGCAGGCCGGCGAGCATCTTGATCGTCGTGGTCTTGCCCGCGCCGTTCGGCCCGAGGAATGCGAAGAACTCGCCCTGCGGGACATCGAGGTCGAGTGACTCCACGGCGGTGAGGGTGCCGAATTTTTTTGAGAGGCCCTTCGTCTGGATCATCGTGTGAGATTAAGTGGCGTGAGCTTCCAGCCGAGCACCGGCACTTGCGCGGAGAGCACCTGCCCGAGCTGGCTGAGATGCGCCTCCACGACGCTCTGCCCGCCGGCCTTGATCGAGAGCAGAAAAGTTTCCAGATTCTGTCCGTTGATGACGAGCGACGACGACTGCGCGGAGACTTCGAATTTCGGCATCTCGCTCTGCGATGCCTTGAGCTGCTGCATCATCGTCGGGTCCACTCCGGCGCGGCTCATCAGCGTGCCGAAGCCCGCCTCGTCGAGCGTGAAGGCCGTCGCATTGGTGACCTGCCCGCCGACGTTCGTGCCGAACGTTGCCGAGTTGGCCGCGAAGTCCACGACGACATCAATGTGCTGGCCGATCTCCGGCGTCGTGAGATCGAGGTGCAGCCGCTCCGGTGAAAATGTCGGGCTCATCTCGTGCGTGCCGATCCACGAGACGCGCTGCTTTTTGCCATTCGGCAGGGTGAAATGCACGCTGCCGTTGAATTCGAGCACACGGCGTCCGGTGCCGGGCAATGTGTGTGGCTGGACATGCAGGAATCCGGGATCTTTCTCCGACGAAAAAACGCGAAGGTCGGACGACTGCTGGTGCTGAAATGCAACCTGCGCGACGTAACTGAGCGGGACCTGGTTCAGGCGCGTGGACTCCGGGTAGAGTTCGCGCACGACGAGCAGCGCGGTCATGACCAGCCAGAAGCCGGTGATGAGGATGATCGCGAGGCGGTGGAGCATGGGGCCAGCTTAGATGACGGATGATGAATGGCGAATGACGAAGGGGTGATCCGCCATTGGTTAGCAATTCCCGCGCGCGATCATTTCCTCGTTGCAGTCGTCGATCGTTTCACGCGCTTTTCCACGAGCGCGTAGGCGTTGTGGTTGTGGATGCTCTCGAAGTTCTCCGCCTCGACGCGATACCAGGTGATGTTGCGGTCGCGGTTCGAGCGGGCGGCGACATTGCGCACGAGATCCTCGACGAAGACGGGATTGTCGTAGGCGCGCTCGGTCACGGCCTTTTCGTCGGGCCGCTTGAGCAGGCTGTAGAGTTCGCAGCTCGCGCTCTGTTCGACGAGGGAGATCATGTCCTCGATCCAGATCGGCTTCACGCTGCGCACGCTGTAGGTGACCTGTCCGCGCTGATTGTGCGCGCCGCGCTCGGAGATGGCCTTCGAGCACGGGCAGAGCGTCGCGACGGGGACGATGACGGTGACGATGAAATCCTTGCGCCGCTTTTCCAGCGTCGCCTCGAAGCGCACGGCATAGTCCATGAGTCCGACCGCACCGGTCACGGGCGCGCGCTTTTCGAGGAAGAACGGGAACTCAAACGTGACGTGCGAGCTTTCCGATTCGAGGCGCCGCGCGAGATCACTCAGGATCGTCTGGATGTTGTCCACATGGAGAACCGGGCCGAATTCATTCAGCACCTCGACGAAGCGGCTCATGTGCGTGCCCTTGAAGTGGTGCGGCAAATCCACGGTGAGCGTGGCCGTCGCGACGGTGTGCTGGAGCTTGCGCGCCTTGTCGCGCACCTGGATGGGATAGCGCAGTCCGCGCACTCCGACGCGATCGATCGCGATCCCGCGTCGGTCACGCTGGTTCTGTGTGTCGTGCAATTTCTGGATCGGCTGCAACTCCATGCGCGCAATGAGCCGCTTCGCGCACATCCGTGCAAGGCGCGAGTGTTGGATTGCGACCTCCGGGCGCACTTCCACCGGCGAACGCCCGCGAGCTTTTCCGCGGCAAAGGATGGGTGTTGGTGGCTTGCATCATCGAGCAGCGCGCAGGCCGCCAGGTGGATATGGATGCCGCGTCGTTTGTCGTCCGCGCGCCGAAGCGTGCCCGGAGGTCACGCTCCACCGGGAATTTCCTCGCATCACCGCGCACGCGCGCTAGAACCGCGCGCTCTTATGCCAGACGAAATCCGCCAGCTCCGCATCGGCCTGCCCTCGGGCAGCCTTCAGGAGCCGACCATCGCCCTTTTTGCAAAAGCCGGCTTCTCGATCGCCGTCTCCAGCCGCAGCTACAAGCCGGCGGTGGACGATCCCGAACTCGTGATCCGCCTGCTGCGCGCTCAGGAAATTTCGCGCTACGTCGAGCACGGCTTCCTCGACTGCGGGCTCACGGGCCGCGACTGGATCGAGAACAACGGCAGCGACGTCGAGCGGCTGTGCGATCTCGTCTTCAGCAAGACCAGCTCGCGTCCCACGCGCTGGGTGCTGTGCGTGCCGGAGGATTCGCCGGTGAAAAGCGTGAAGGACTTGCAGGGAAAAGTGATCGCGACCGAGGCCGTGGAAATGACGCGCGCATTTCTCGCGAAGCACGGCGTCACCGCCGAGGTGGAATTTTCCTGGGGCGCGACCGAGGTGAAAGTGCCCGACCTCGTGGACGCGATCGTGGACGTGACCGAGACCGGCTCCTCGCTGCGCGCAAACAAGCTGCGGATCGTCGAGACGCTCATGGAGAGCGTGCCGCAATTCATTTCGAACAAGGCCGCCTACGCCGACGCATGGAAACGCGGGAAGATGGACCGCGTCGTCCTGCTTCTTCAGGGCGCGCTCGCCGCGCGCGATCTCGTCGGCCTGAAGATGAATCTCCCCGAGGAAAAATTGCAGGGCCTGCTCAAAGCGCTCCCTGCGCTGCGGAATCCCACCGTCGCGCACCTTGCCATCCCCGGTTGGGTCGCGATCGAGACGATCATCGATCATAAAATCGTCCGCGAAATCATCCCGCAGCTCAAGAGTCTCGGGGCCGAAGGCATCATCGAGTATCCGCTGAACAAGGTGGTGCACTGAGCCGCGCACGCCGGCGTAACCTCGGCGTGCAATCTCACGTCGGGATGTGCAGATTTCCGCCGCGAAACTTTCCCCCGCCTTCCTGCTGCTCGTGTCCGTTGCATTGCCGGACGACGGGGCGCGGCTCGGCGAGACGGAGGGGCGGTCGCGGTTGCGCTACAGGCAGGCGCGTGACGATCTCACGGGGCCTGCCGACAAGCCGCTGAGGCCTGCGCCCTCCGATGCACGCGCGTCTGAGGGCGAAGATTTCTTTGCGCTCCCGCGGGCCTCTGCTAGCTAAGCCGCCCCATGCGAATCCTTGTCACTGGCGGCTGCGGCTTCATCGGCAGCAATTTTGTGCGGCTCCTCCTCTCAGCACGGCCGACGTGGACGGTTCATAATCTTGACGCGCTGACCTACGCGGGCAATCCGGCGAACCTCGCGGATGTCGCGCCACAGGCGGGCGCGCGCTACGTCTTCCACAAGGCGGACATCGCGGATGCTCCGGCGGTCGAGCGCATTTTCGAGGAGGGAAAATTTGACGCCGTGGTGAACTTCGCCGCGGAGTCGCATGTCGATCGCTCCATCTCGGGACCGCTCGCCTTCATCCAGACGAATGTCGTCGGCACGGCGGTGATGCTCGACGCGGCGCGGCGGCACAAGGTCGCGCGCTTTTTGCAGATCGGAACGGACGAGGTGTACGGCTCGCTCGGGCCGACGGGCCGCTTCACGGAGGAGTCGCCGCTTCAGCCGAGTTCGCCGTATTCCGCGAGCAAGACGAGCGCGGACCTTCTCGCTCTGGCGCACTTTCACACGTTCAAGCAGGAGGTGCTCGTGACGCGCTGCTCGAACAACTACGGGCCGTACCAGTTCCCGGAAAAACTCATCCCGCTGATGATCACAAACGCGCTCGGCGACATCCAGCTCCCCGTGTACGGCGACGGGTTGAACGTGCGCGACTGGATCCACGTCCACGATCACAACGAGGCCGCGCTCGCCGTGCTGGAGCGCGGGCGCGCGGGCGAGGTTTACAACATCGGCGGCGATGGCGAGCTGACGAATATCGAAGTCGTGAAGATGATTCTCAGCGAATTGAAGAAGCCGGATTCGCTGATCAAATACGTGCAGGATCGGCTCGGCCACGACCGGCGGTATGCGATTGATTCCAGCAAGACGCAGAAGGAACTCGGCTGGGCGCCGAAGCACCGGCCCGCGCAGGGAATCAAGGAGACGATCGCGTGGTATGTCGCGAACCGTGCGTGGTGGGAGCCGTTGCGGAAGATTTAGGATTTTAGATTTTTCTGTGCCGCCCGCCTGTTGTTTTCCCATGCCGTTTTGCTTCGTGCCCGGAGCAAATTTTTAATCCTAAATCCTAAATGCCCTCGCCTCTCATCATCGTCACCGGAGCCGGAGGCCGCCTAGGTGCCGCGCTCGTCCGCGAATGGAAATCCGCCGGCCTCAATGTGCTCGGCCTTGCGCGCCAGGAACTCGATCTCGCGCAGCCGGAGCAGATGCGCGCGGTGTTGGAGTCGCTGGATTTTGGTGTGCTCGTGAACTGCGCTGCGCAGACGAACGTGGACCGCTGCGAGACGGAGCGCGACGAGGCGATGCGGATCAATGCACATGCTGTCCGCACCCTCGCGGAAATCTGCAAGACGAAGGGCGCGCGCTGCATTCAGATCAGCACGGACTACGTTTTCGACGGCGCAAAAACCTCGCCTTACACCGAGGAGGATCCGGTCGTGCCGATCAGCCATTACGGCGAATCGAAGCGGGCAGGGGAACTCGCGGTGCTCGATGTGTCCGAACGAAATCTTGCGGTGCGTGTGTCGTGGGTGTTCGGCCCGGATCGGCCGAGCTTTGTGGATGGCATCGTGAAGCGCGCGCTCACCGAGGAAAAAGTCGAGGCCATCGCGGACAAGATCGCCGTGCCGACTTACACTCTCGACGCCGCGGAATTGCTGAAGCCGTTTCTTTTCGATGTTCCTGCGGGCGGCGTGCTGCATCTCTGCAACGGCGGCTTATGCACCTGGCAGGAATACGGCCAGCACGCACTCGACTGCGCCGCAGCCGCCGGGATGCCGCTGAAGGCGCGCACGGTCGGGCCGTTGAAGATGGCGGATCTGAAGGCGTTCATCGCAAAGCGTCCGCCCAACACCGCGATGTCCACGGCGAAGCTGACGAGGCTCACCGGCATCGCGCCGCGCGACTGGCGCGAGGCGGTGCGCGAATACATCACGCAGCACGTCGCGGTGAACGCATGAGCGCGGACTCCGCGCTTGCTCAGTTCCAAAGCTCCGCGAGATCGGGATCCTGCCGCGCGTTTTTCTTGATTGCGGAGTTCAGCTTGATCGCGGCCTGCACGCATTCCCGCGCGACGGTGAGATTGCCCCAGCGCGCCTCGTAGCAGGCGAGATTGTAATGCAGGATGCCGGTGCGGCGCAGCCACTCGGGTGCGTCGAGAAGCACGCGCGCGGCCTGTTCGCCGAGATTGAGCTGATGCAGGGCAAACGCGCGCTGCACGGTGAATTCGTCCTCGGAACGGTGAAGCCCCGCGCCGCGTGCGGAGAGCCGCGCCGCATTTCTCCAGCGGCCGAGATGCAGGAGCACGCGGATGCGCGCGATGAGCACGTCGCAGTCGTCCTGCTCGTATTCGGAAATGGAATCAAGTTCACGGAGCGCGTCGCGGTGGAGGCTGAAGAACACGTAGCCTTCCGCGGCCTGGAGCGCACGGCACGTGGCCACGGGGTGCTGCTTAGGATTGTTGGTCAGCGTCAGCATGGTGCTGTGTGTGATTTAGCATCGCCCGTGCCACGGGATTCTCAAGGGGGTGCGACCGGCGCGCGCGGTTGTGGGGCGATGGAAAAACCGCGTGCGGAGAATTCGCTTGCGCGCATTGCGGCAGGTCTCCACACCCACGCGCTTCAATGAGCACAAGGATCAAGAATCTCGGGCCGTGTGAATTCGCATCGCCGCTTCAGACTGCGAGCAGCCTGGAGATCAAATTCCGCAGCGACGACGAACGCGTGCTGATCGAGCACAAGGTGGACATCCGCGGGCCGGTGATCGATCCGCGGGACAGTGACAAGCTGAGTTTCGAAATGGCCGGGCCTCGCGCGAAATTGTTCTTCGATCCGTCGCGCACCACCGCCGGAATCGTGACGTGCGGGGGCCTGTGTCCCGGACTGAACGACATCATCAAGGGCCTCGTGACGCAGCTCTCGACACGATACGGCGTCACAAAAATCTTCGGCTTCCGCTACGGCTACCAGGGCCTCGTGCAGAGCATGGGCCACACGCCGATCACGCTGCGGCCCGAATCGGTGAAGCAGATCCATCTGCTCGGCGGCAGCGTGCTCGGGAGTTCGCGCGGCAACCAGCCGGTGGACCAGATGGTGGACACGCTCGAAGACATGGGCGTGGACATCCTTTTTGTCGTCGGCGGCGACGGATCGCTGAGGGGCGCGCAGGCGATCTCCGAGGAAATCGAGAGGCGCGGGCTGCGGAAGTCAGTCGTCGGCATCCCGAAGACGATTGATAACGACATCCAGTACCTCGACAAATCGTTCGGCTTCGAGACGGCGTTTGCGGAGGCGGTGAAGGTCGTGCGCTCGGCCCATGCGGAGGCGCTCGGTGCGCCGAACGGCATCGGGCTTGTGCGGCTCATGGGCCGCGCTTCGGGCTTCATCGCGTGCTACGCGGCGCTCGCGGATGGGAATGTGGATTTCGTTTTGATTCCCGAGGTTGATTTCCAACTCGACGGCGAGCGCGGGCTGCTCGAGGCGATCCGCTACAAGATCGCGAAGAGAAAAAGCGCGGTGATCGTCGTCGCCGAGGGGGCGGGGCAGAGGCTGATGGAGGGCTACGAGGAAAAGGATGCCAGCGGCAACGTGCGCCCGAAGGATATCGGCATTTTTCTGCGCGACAAAATCACGGGCTTCTTCAAGGACCGGAAGATCGATCTCACGCTGAAGTACATCGATCCGAGCTACGCGATCCGCAGCGTGCCGGCAAATGCACAGGATAATTTCTACTGCCAGCATCTCGCGCAGCATGCCGTTCATGCCGCGATGGCGGGCAAGACCGCGATGCTCGTCGGGCGCTGGCATTGCTCATACGTGCATGTGCCGATCCCGTTCGTGACCGAGGGGCGCAGCCACGTGGACCCCCACGGCGAGCTGTGGCGCGCGGTGCTCGAGAGCACGAACCAGCCCGCGAACCTGCTCTGACGCTGTCTTTCAAAATGAAACGGACGGTCTGTGAGGAGGGATCACCAGCCGTGCAGCCTGAAATTTTGTAGCCGGGACTTTCCACTCCCGGCAATCTTCAGGCGAACGAATGCCGGGACTGGAAAGTCCCGGCTACGGAGCAGCGCGTCAGTTCTTCTTCGCAGGATTGCGCGTGATGATGCTCGCAAAGGTGAGCATCACGACCACCCCGGCAACGCAGGCCCAGATCAATTTTGCATTGGAGTTTTCCTCCGCGGGGGCGTCCGCTTTTCCGGACTTCTCCGTCGGCACTGCGGCGACGGTCTGCGCGTTCGGAATGCCTTTTGCAGCACCGGCATCGCTCTTCGGGAAGGCCGATGCGATCGGGATTGCAGTCGACGTCGGCGTCGCGGCGGGAAGGATCCGGAAACTCGCAGCGGCCTGCTGAAGCTCGACATCCTGCGCCGCCTCCTGCCCGCCGCCCCGCAGCATCGTGATGCCGAAGACGTAGCCGCCGGCCGAGGCATAGCGGATCACGCCGCGGACCTGCTGCGCGCCCGCGCCGGCGCGCACGGGATATTGCAGCCAGTCAAAGCCGCCGGCTCTCACGGTCGCGTGGCCGACGAACTCGTAACCGAACTGCCGCAGTTGCGCCTCGAGTTCCTTCTGCAGCGTCACGTCGGAGATTTTCGCGTCGCGGTATTTTTCCACGACGCTGATGCCGAAGACGGCCTGCTTCGCCGCGTTCTGCATCGTGAGCACGGGCGCGATGCCGGGAGCAGGCGGCGCATCAATGATCTGCCAGCCCGGGCTCTCCGGGATGTTTGCGGCGCAGTGAAAGATCTCATTTTTCCACTCCGCTCCACAGGCGGAGTGGGCGGAGACGGCGAGGCAGAGGAGCAGGATGTGGACGGGTGCGCGCATGGACGGGTAGCGAATGGTTTTGCCGCCGCGGGCTCAAGACCGCTCTTTCGTGGCGCGCAGGCTGAGGATCAGCATCGCGGCATACGCGATGACCAGCATCGCCGCAGCGCCTGCGGTTCCGAACATGGCGATCTCGAAAAAAATCCCCGCGGGCTTCGCACTGTCGGTCGGCGACGGAACCGCTTGATCCACGAACCGGAATGTCTCCACCACCCGCATGAACTCCCGATCGTCCGCACGGTTCGCCTCACCTTTTCCGTAGGCCGTGATGAGATAGAGGCTCCTCCCGCGCATCACAGCGCGCGCGACGCCGAGCTGCTTCCCTGCGAGGGCGTCCCTCCGTTGCGCGATGAACTGGATGCACGGACGGTCATTCCATGTGAGCTGCGACGAGCTGTCCGTGCTCCATCCCTGCGACTCCAGCACTTCGGTGATCCGTTTCACGAGCACGGGGTTTTTCAGATCCCCGGAAGGCATCTCCTTGACGTAGGTCAGCAATATGCCCTGGCTCGTCGTCATCGAGGCGGCGTTCAGGACCACTTCGCCGAGCGGAATCTGCTGCCGCATTCCGTGAGTCCACGACTCCTGCGTCGGGATCGTCAGCGCGCAGTGGTATAGTTCCGAGATCCATTCATCCGCCGAGGCACGCGGAAGCGTCGTTGTGAAAATCAGCAGCAGCGTGCAGAGGAGAAGCGTCTTCAAATCGCCGCGAACAAATCACAGAGCCGCGCATTTTGCCAGCGCCCGGCGTGAATCTGCTCGCGCGCCGCCGCAGCCACGCGGCAGTGTTGCCGCCATGCGCATTTCTGAAATCGCCGTTCATCGCATCGCCATCGCCGACCCGCCGCTCCGGTCGAGCCACGGCCTCCACCAGCCGTATGCGCTGCGAACGATCCTCGAGATCAAGAGCGACGACGGCCTCACCGGTATCGCCGAGACCTACGGCGGCGAAGCTCCGGCGGATGCGCTGGAAAAATTGCGCCCGCGGCTGATCGGCGCGAATCCTTTCAAATTCACCGGCACGCTCGCGGACATGGTCGTGGGAAAAGGCAGCGGCGACGCGCGTTCGCAGACGATGCTCGTGCCCGGCGAAAATCCGCTCGACGCGACGGCGCGCACGCATTCCGCAGTCGAGACCGCGTGCCTCGATCTCATCGGCCGCGCCACCGGCCAGCCCGTGTGCGACCTCATCGGCGGGCGGATCAAGTTTGTGGAGGACAGCGTCGTCATCCCTGACAAGCCCGGCTTCGGCGTGGACCTCGGCCACGATCAGCTCGCGCGCGGACGCGAACGCTACGCGAAGTGCCCCTACCGCAAGCGCGACGACACCGCGGAAATGCGCAAGCATGTGGCCCCTAACTGGGAGCGGCTTCTGCCGAGCTGGTAATGTCACATCACGCAAAAAAATTCGGCATCCTCGCAGCAGCGGTGCTCGCGTTTGGAGCGGGCTGCACCGTCCGCTCCGTGCCGATCTCGACGGGCGCCGAGGCGCGGCTCCGCGCGAGCGCGATTTCCGGCGACAAGCTCGGCTTCCATATTCTGCCCGGCGGGCAGAAATATCGCCTCCAGCTTTTTCGAGCGAACCTTCCGAAGCATCCCGTCGAAGTGCCGATGGATCGCAGCGTCGCAGGGCTGCCGACGATCCGCATGAGCCTGAACCACGCGAAGCCCGTGCGCTTCATCGCGGACACTGGCGCGCAGCTCAGTGTCGTCGAGGCCGGCACCGCACTCGGCGTGAAGGCCGACGTGTACGCACCTGCCGATGGCACGCTGCGCGTCCAGGGAATCGGCGGCGAGGAGCGCGCGTGGCTCGCGCGTTTTTCCACCGCGACTCTCGGTGCGATCGAGTTCAACGATCTGGTCACCATCGTCCGCCGCGCGACATCGGCGATGCGGTTTGGCGGCGTGCGTGTCGGCGGCTTCGATGTGAACCTGCTCGGCGCCCCGGTGCTCTCCGCGTTCTCGTTTGTCACGTTCGACTACCGCGCAAAGCGCATGATGTTCTCCGGCACCACACCATTCGTCCCCTCGCGCGGAGCCGTGCGCGTGCCGATGCAGATGCGCGACTCGCTCCCGTACGTCCCGGTGCAAATCAACGGACGCACCTACTCCGCACTCGTGGACACCGGCGCGCGCGATCAGCTTTTCATCAATGACGAGATCGTCCGCGAGCTTGGCCTCGAGGCCAATGCGAGCGCCGGCGGCACATTCAAGGCGGCGGGGCTTGGCGGGATGATCCGCGGGCGGACATTCCGCCTCGCCGTGATCTACGTCGGCGGGATGCCTGTGCCGGATGTCCTCGTGGACAGCAGCGGTGGCCCGTGGAAAGTGCGAATCGGCTCTGAGCTGCTCGAGCGCTGGCGCACGACATTCGACTTCCGCAACCGCGCACTGTGGCTGGAGATGCCCGCACTGTGAGTGCGCCGATGCACCTCCGATGAATCCGAAAAAAAGGTTCTCAGTGCTCAGTCCTCAGTGCTCAGATCCGAACCTGCGTCCCCACGCGGGCTTGCATTACTGAGCACTGAGCACTGAGAACTGAGCACTGTCCTCTCTCAACTCTCGAACATTCATCCCTCAACTTTCCGCACATGCCGCTCACTGCCGCACAACTCCGCACAACTCCGCGCCCGCCTCGGCGGCGTCATCGCGTTTTCCGTCACGCCGTTCAAAAATACCTCGCGCTCGATCCAGCCGGGCTGCGCCGCAACATCAGCCAGCTCGCCGGCCAGCAGGTCTGCGCCATCGTCGCAGGCGCGGGCACGGGCGATCTGCATTCGCTTTCCAATGACGAGCATCTCGCCGTGGTGAAGGCCACGATCGAGGAGGTGAAGGGCCGCCTTCCTGTGCTCGCGGGCGTGGGCTTCAGCCCGCAGACCGCCGTGGACATGGCGCGCGCCTGCACCGCCGCTGACGCAGAACTCGCGGGCATCATGCGCGGCACCGTCATCCCGCTCTACGCCTTCCGCGGGCGGAAAAAGGGCTGCGAAGTCAGCGTGATGAAAACGATGATGGATCTCACCGGGCAGGTCGGCGGCTTCGTCCGCCCGCCGCTGAATGTTCTCCGCGCCGACGAGGTGAAGGAAATCCGCGCGCTGCTGAAGCCGTGGAAAAAGTGGCTGTAAGCCAACGTCTGATTTTCCCGCGACATGCTCGTCTCCCTGCGCATCCGCAATCTCGCGCTCGTCGAGGAACTCGAATGGCAGCCCGGCCCCGGCTTCGTCGCGATCACCGGCGAGACGGGCTCGGGAAAAAGCATCATCGTCGGCGCGCTGAAGCTCGTGCTCGGCGAGCGCGCCGACAAGACGCTCATCCGCAGCGGCGCGGAAAGCTGCTCGGTCGAGGCCGTGTTCCATCCGCCGGAAGTGAAGAAGCTGAACGCATGGCTGGAAGAGCAGGGGATCGAACCGTGCGAGGACTCGCAGCTCATCGTGAAGCGCGCCTTCGCGAGCGCGGGGACAAACCGGCAGTTCATCAACGGCAGTGCGACGACGCTGAACGTGCTCAAGGAACTCGGCGACGGCCTCGTGGATCTGCACGGCCCGCACGATCACCAGTCGCTGCTCTCCGTCGAGCGCCAGCTCGATCTGCTGGATTCCTTCTCGGGAGCCGAGACGCTGCGCGAAAAATATTCGGAGCAATACCGCGCGCTCAACCGCACGACCGCCGAGCACGCGGAACTCGCGGGCAGCGAGGCTGCGCTCGAACGCGAAGTGGATCTGCTTAGGCATCAGGTGAACGAAATCGAAGCCGCGCGACTGCGCGCCGACGAGGAGGAGGAAACCGTCGCGCGCTATAACACCGCATCGAACGGCAAGCGCCTGCTCGAACTGTGCAGCGGCGCGCTCGGTCGGCTCTCCGAGTCCGAAGACTCCGCAATGGTGCGGCTCAACGAAGTAGGCAGAGTGCTGCGCGATCTCGAACGTGTGGACCCGGCGGCGAAGCGCTTTTCGGACATGCTTCTCCGCGGCCTCGCGGAACTTGAGGAGCTGGCCTCGGGTCTGTCGCGTTACGGCGAGGATCTCGACATCGAACCCGCGGCGCTTGCGGAACTCGAAGAGCGCGTCTCGCTCTTCGAGACGCTGAAGCGAAAATACGGCGGCACGCTCGGCGGGGTGATCGCGTTCGGCGAAGCCGCTGCGGAACGGCTGCGAAAAATCGAATCGCGCGGGGAGGAGCTGAAGAGGCTCGAATCCGAGATCGCCGCACAGCGCAAGGCGATGCTCGAAACCGCGCGCAAACTTTCCGCGAAACGCACCGCCACTGCGCCGAAGCTCGCAGCGGCAGTGACCGGGCACCTGCGCGATCTCGGATTCAAGAAGTCGGATTTCTCCATCGCGCTCGCCTCCGCGCACGAACCGGGGCCGCACGGGATGGAGTCCGTCGAGTTTGTCTTCGCGCCAAATCCCGGCGAGCCCGCGAAGCCGCTCAAGGCCATCGCGAGCAGCGGCGAAATCTCGCGCGTGATGCTCGCCGTGAAGTCCGCGCTCGCCACGCAGGACACCATCGCGCTGCTCGTGTTCGACGAGATTGATGCAAACGTCGGCGGCGAGATCGCACATGCCGTCGGCGCAAAGATGAAGGCCGTCGCCGCCGAGCGACAGGTGCTCGCGATCACGCATCTCCCGCAGGTCGCCGCCGCCGCGCGCTCGCAGTTTGTCGTCACGAAGGAATTTACAGGTGGCCGCACCGTCTCCAGCCTCACCCC
>Ga0209596_1002649_pt1 | contig 14643 bp, 10 predicted proteins | sample M_130807_MF_Meta_FD_187314 | JGI IMG/M metagenome (GOLD analysis project Ga0209596, IMG submission 187314) | Freshwater microbial communities from Lake Montjoie, Canada to study carbon cycling - M_130807_MF_MetaG (SPAdes) (version 2) | ecosystem: Environmental > Aquatic > Freshwater > Lake... | reverse complement strand
CGACTATTTTTGGCGAGATCACGACGCATTCGTATGTGCATCTTCCCACGCTGGTTCGTGACACCATCCGCAAGATCGGCTATGTTGGCGGGCAGATGGGCTTCGACGCCGAGTCGTGCGCGGTGATGTCGACCATCGACCAGCAGTCGGCGCACATCGCGATGGGTGTGGACACGGGTGGAGCCGGCGACCAAGGCATGATGTTCGGGTACGCCTGCGACGAGACCGAGGAGCTGATGCCGCTCCCGATTCTCCTCGCGCACAAGCTCGCCTTTGCGCTCTCAGAGCGCCGCAAGGATAAGTCGCTCAAGTGGCTGCGTCCCGACGGAAAGTCGCAGGTCTCGGTGGTGTATGAAAACGGACGCCCGGTCTCGGTGGACACGGTCGTGATTTCGACCCAGCACAGCGACGACGTGAGCAACAAGACGATTCGCGAGGCGGTACGTCGCGACATCATCGACGCCGTGATCCCGGCCGAGTTGCAGACCAAGTCAATGAAGGTGCATATCAACCCGACGGGGCGCTTTGTGATTGGCGGCCCACACGGCGATGCCGGGCTCACGGGCCGCAAAATCATCGTTGACACCTACGGCGGCATGGGCCGTCACGGCGGCGGCGCCTTCAGCGGCAAGGATCCCTCGAAGGTCGATCGTTCGGCCTGCTACGCGGCCCGCTGGGTGGCGAAGAACATCGTGGCCGCCAAGCTCGCTACGCGGTGCGAAGTGCAGGTCGCCTACGCCATCGGCGTCGCCAAGCCGGTCTCCGTGATGGTGGACACCTTCGGCACTGCAACGGCGCCGGAAGCGAAGATCATGCAGGCCGTCAACACGGTCTTTGATCTGACCCCCAAGGGGATCATCGAAGCGCTGGATCTGCGCAAGCCGATCTACGGCGACACGGCCGCGTACGGTCACTTCGGACGCACAAGCGAGAAGACGGTCCGCTTGGGCAAGAAGGTCACCACCTTCACGTGGGAGCGCACCGACAAGGTCGCGGCCCTCAAGAAGGCTGTGCGCGGCTAGTTGTCCGCGCCCGGTCGAGAGACGCGCATGATACCGGTACGGGTCTCTCGACTGGCCATGGATGGCACAACGGGCACCAATCTCGTTGTGCTCCAGGAGCTGAATGGCACTCGCATGCTCCCCATCTGGATTGGGCGTGCGGAGGCGGAAGCGATTGCCCGGCATCTCGAGGGATTGCCCAACGAGCGTCCCTTGACGCACGATCTCGCGCGCGCCCTCGTGGCGTCGCTGGGCGGCCTGATCAAGCGCGTGACGGTGACGCATGTCAGTGAGAACACGTTTTTCGCGCAACTCGTCGTCGAACATAACGGCACCGATATTCTGATCGACGCGCGCCCCTCGGACGCCATCGCGCTCGCGCTGCGCGCCGACGCGCCGATGTTCGCTGCGGAGGCGTTGCTGGCGCACTATCCGTCGCTTGACGATGACGAGAACGCCGAAGGCGGCGCGCAATCTGGCGAAGAGCCAGAGATGCCAGAGATGCTAGAGATGCCAGAGATTCCCGGGTTCACGAGCGCCGAGCAGGACGAGCTGTCGAGCGCGAATAACGTCGAACACGACGATGGCGGCTATCAGTCGCCATCGGCAACGGGGAAGCCCGCGTCTTCGGACTTGCAACGGTATCTCGAACAACTGCGTCCGGAGGACTTTGGAAAGTTCCGTCTGTAGGTTCATCCTTTTCGCGGCCGCGGCTGTACAGCTGCTGCGAGCGCCGAATGTGCTGGCGCAAGCAACGCCGATCGCAGCGCGTGAGGTCGCGGGCAAGATTTTGCACAACGTTGGACGTTCGCCGGTCCCACTCGGTGGCGCCTGGGCTACGCTCCATCGCGTGGGCAAAAATCGCTCTGGTCCACTCGATTCGGTGCGCACCGATGCCGGCGGTCGATACACCATGCGGTATCGCCCCGATAGCGACTCGACCGCACTCTACTTTGTGTCGACGAACTATTCAGGCATCGCCTATTTCACGTCGCCGCTTCACGGCGCCCGGGTCAGCGGTGACGACGCAACCCTGACGGTGTTCGACACATCGAGTGGTCCGGTGGCGATTACCGTTCGAGGGCGCCACGTTGTCGTCACCACGCCGGACAGCGCGACTCCAAAAACGCGTGCAGTGATTGAGGTCTACGAACTCAGTAATGACTCCACCGTCACGCGCGTGGCGGGTGCGGCCAAGCGCGCGGTGTTTGAAACGCGGCTCCCCGACGGAGCAACCGCGCCGAGCGGTGGACAGGGAGATATTTCCCCTGAAGCCATCACGTTCCAAGGGAACGTGGTTCGCGTGATGGCGCCAATCGGCCCTGGACTGAAACAGTTCTCTATCAGCTATTCGCTTCCCTCGTCGGTCAAGCAGTTCACGCTGCCCGTGCCGGTCAAGGTCTCTGTGCTCGAGGTGTTGCTCGAGGCGTTACTCGAGGGGCAGTCCGGTGGTGTGACGGGCGGAGGGGTGAAGGCACAGCAGGCCGCCACAGTCGGCGGACGCAGCTTTGCACGCTTCCTCGGCGACGAAGTTCCAGCCAATGCTCGCGTTGTGGTCGGCGTTCCCGGCGGCGGCTCCGGAAGCCTCAACCTGCGGATGGCGCTCGTCGTCACGGTGATCGGCGCCGCCGTGCTCCTTGGACTCGCTGGTGGGTTTCTGCGCCGCGGCGCTGGTTCGACGGCGCGCGACAAGCGCCTGTCCGACGATCCGGATACACTCGCCCAGCAGATTGCTGCGCTCGATATCGCTCATGGGGAGCTCGCGGAACCGACTGCCGATCAAAAGGCCGCGCACTACCAGATGCGTGCACAGCTCAAGGGCCGTCTCAGTGCCGCGCTTGCGCGACGCGACGGTTTGCAGTAACTTCGCATCACAACTGAAGGCGAACGCGGGACACGGAAGTCGGTGCAACACCGACGCGGCCCCGCCACTGTAACGGGTAGCAGCACGCCATACTCATGATGCCACTGACCAGTCGGTCGGGAAGGCGAGTATGGTTGCCCGGAGCCAGGAGACGACCCACGTTCGCGCCACGATCACAGGACCTCGGGGGAGGACTGGTGGCGTTCGCTGGATGCGTCCATAGGCCGTAGGTGGCCTCATCCATCGTGCGTTACGGGTTTCTTCCCATCTGGAAGGAGCCCGTTTTGAATTTTCGGCACGCCGCGACTGCCTTTCTCACGATCAGCCTCTCGCTGATGGCGTGCACGCGTGACGTGCCTCGCGGCGCCTCAACCACCGTCCGCGTGGACGACTTTGGGGACACGATCCCTGCGACCCTCCGGGCGCAGCGCATTGTCTCGCTGAGTCCGGTGACGACGGAGCTGCTTTTTGCCCTCGGCGCTGGCGCGCGGGTCGTCGGCCGGACGCACTGGGACAGCTATCCCGCCGAGGCGCGTGCCGTGCCCGATGTCGGGAACGGTATGCAGCCGAACATCGAGGCGGTGCTCGGGGCGCGGCCGGATGTGGTGGTGCTCTACGCGAGCGCGTCGAATCGTGCGGCGGCACGTCGACTCCGCCAAGCGGGCATCACGACGATTTCGCTACATCAAGATCGGACCGAAGACTTCCGTCGCGCCGCGATGTTCCTTGGGCTCGCTATTGGCGACTCGGCGCGCGGGGCTGTACTCGGTGACAGGGTACTCGGCGAGATTCGTGCAGTGCGTACGAGTTCAACGTCCCCGAACGGCGGCGCAGGAAAGCGTCCGACGATCTTCTGGCACGTCTGGGATGCTCCGGTCTTCACGATCGGGAAGGCGAGCTATCTGGACGAGTTAGTCGTGGCAGCCGGAGCAGATAACATCTTCGGCGATCGCCCCGAGTCTGCGCCGCAGGTGTCGCTCGAAGAGATCGTAAAGCGAGATCCTGATTATGTGCTCTCAGGTCCTACGAGCGCGCCAAAGTTGCTCGTGAATCCTGCCTGGCGAGCCGTGCGGGCGGTCCGCGAAGGGCGCGTGCTTGTCGTCGACACTGCGCTCGTTGGACGTCCCGGAATTCGCATGGGAGAGGCGGCACGACGGATTCGCGCGCTGCTTGATTCTGCGGCAGCTGCATCGCCACGGACCACCAACGCCGTGAAGCGCTAGCTGATGCGCGCGCGCGCCTGGCTTCTCCTGTTCGCGGCACTCGTTGTGGCCGCGCTGGCTGCGATTGCGTTCGGCTCTGTGAGTCTCTCGCTTGCAGCCGTCGTTGACGCGCTGATGGGACGCGGTGCGCCTGACGCCGAAATGATTGTGCGAGTGTTGCGGTTGCCCCGCGTCGCCCTTGGAATCGCGGTGGGCGCGGGCCTCGGCATGAGTGGCGCCGCGCTGCAGGCGAATCTGCGGAACGCGCTCGCTGAGCCGTATCTGCTTGGTGTGAGCGGAGGAGCGGCGGTCGGTGCGGTGCTGGCGACGTCGCTATCGGTGACCGGGCCTGGCCTGGTGCCCCTAGCGGCTTTTGCCGGTGCCGTCGTCGCGGTTATGGCCGTGCTCGCGGTGGCGCAGGCAGCACGCGGGCCGGGTGACGCGCGCGTGCTCGTGATGGCCGGCGTGGTGGTCGGTGCGTTCGCAAATGCCGCGATCATGATTGTCATGTCGAATGTCCCCGACCAGACGGTGCGGAGTGCCCTCTGGTGGATGATGGGCTCGCTCGGCGACGCGTCGTGGGCCGGAGTGCGCTGGACGGCTGGATACGTCGCTCTCGGCGGCACGCTCCTGATGGTCTATGGCCGTGAGATCGAGATTCTCGCGCTCGGTGACGAACCGGCACTTGCCCTAGGTGTAGACACCGTCTCAGCGACCCGGCGGATTTTCTTGATCTCCTCGCTCCTCGCTGCGGTGACCGTTGCCGCGGCCGGGCTTGTTGGATTCGTGGGACTCGTGGTGCCGGCGATTGCTCGGTCGCTGGGTGCGCGGACCGTGCGAGGGACGATCCTCGCGTCGGCCATCACCGGTGCCACACTTGTCGTTGCCGCGGATCTCGCCGCCCGCGTGGCGCGTGCCCCAGCGGAGTTACCGCTCGGCGCAGTGACCGCGCTGGTTGGTGTGCCATTCTTTTTACTTCGATTGCGCAGGATGTCATGATCTGCTTCGAAGGCGTCACGCTACGGTATCCCGGGCAGCGTACCCCGGCGATTCGATCGCTGTCATTGACAGCTGAGGCCGGGGCGGTGACCGCGATTGTTGGTCCCAACGGCAGCGGCAAAAGCACGCTCGTGCGTGCGCTGCTTGGCCGTGTGACGCCGGAGCAGGGAACGGTTGTGATTGACGGGGCATCGCTGGCGGAGCTCTCACGGCGCGACGTGGCGCGCCGCATGGCGGTCGTGACGCAGCGTGAGGAGCCGGTGTTCCCGATGCTGGTGCGCGACTTTATAGCGCTTGGCCGGTTTGCGCATGGATCGCTGTGGGCCGGGCCCACGGCCGGCGATGTGGCAGTCGCCGAGTCTTCTGCCGCACGAGCGGGCGTCACACCGTTTATGGATCGGCGGACCGATACGCTCTCCGGTGGCGAGTGGCAGCGTGTCCGGATAGCGCGTGCTCTCGCGCAGCAAGGAAAGGCTCTCGTGCTGGATGAGCCGACGACCTTCCTCGACATCGCGCACGAAATGTCAGTCTTTGAGCTACTCGACGAGCTCGCACACGATGGCATTGCGGTGCTACTGGTCAGTCATCAGTTGAATCTTGTCGCACGGTTTGCGGACCGTATTGCATTGTTGCACGCAGGTGAAGCGGTGGCCATTGGGTCACCATCTGATGTTATGCGCGGCGATGTGCTGGAGCGCGTCTACGAGTGGCCACTCGTGGTATCGCGTGATCCGGCAGTTGGCGCACCCATGCTCGTTCCACTCCGGCGGAGAAGTCCACGATGATGCAAGTGCGTACCACGCTTCTTGTCGCGGTATGTTTGGCCAGCACCGCTCATGCCCAGCAGCGTGGCCCACTTGGGGCGCGCGATACGCTCAGCACGGTTGTTGTGACCGCCACGCGCGTTCCTGTGTCCACGAATGCACCAACCGCCAGCACAACCGTGCTCAGTGGCGACGCGTTGCGCGCCCAAGGCATTGCCAAGGTGAGCGACGCCCTGCGGCTCGTGCCTGGCGTGCAGATGGTGCAGAACGGTCCCCAAGGGTCCGTGACGTCGCTTTTCCTCCGCGGAGGGAACAGCAACTATGTGACGGTCCTTGTGGATGGGGTCACGGTGAACGATGCCGGCGGTGCGTTCGATTTCGGTTCGCTGAGCACAGATAACATTGATCGTATTGAGGTCGTGCGTGGTCCAGCCAGTGTCTTATATGGTTCGAACGCCGTGACCGGCGTTATCCAGATTATCACGCGTGACGGACGCGGCGCAGCCGCCTACACGATGGAAGCGGGCCGCGGCGCACGTGGTGCGCAACGCGGATCTGTCGGTGTGCACGGGGGAACGTCAGTCGCGAGTTATTCGCTGCTCGCTGCGCGCCAGTCCACCGATGGAATCCTGCCATACAACAACAAGGACGTCACCGACGTACTGAGCGCCGCGACGCATCTATCCAATGGCGTCACGGAAGCGCTGCTCTCCGCGCGGTGGTCATCGTCGCTGTATCAGTATCCCACCGAATACGACGGCACCGTCGCAGACCATAACGCGGAGCAAGTGGACCATCGCTTGGTCGTTTCGGCGGATATCTCGCATCGCCTCTCGAAGGACCTTCTGTTGCATCTGCTGCTCGGCTCGAACGAGTATCTCCCGCGGTCGAACGACGGCCCGGATACGCCGGCCGACACGCTGGAATTCTTTGGTTACTTCTCCCGCTCCGTTCGCACGCGCCGGACCGCTGAGGCGCGGGTGGATTATCGGTTCGCTGACAGGAATACCCTGACTGTCGGTGGGGAAGTCGCGCGCGATCGGGAACGTACGACATCGCTCTCGCTCAGTGAGTACGGGAACTCTCCCGGCGCCTTCGAAGCCGCGCGTCATAACAGCGCCCTTTATGTGCAGCTGCTCGGGGACGCGTCGACGCGGTTGTCGTACAGCGTGGGCGCTCGCCTCGACCAGAACGCCGCGTTTGGAACCTTCCGTACCGCTCGGGTAAGCGCGGCGTGGACGGTGAACAGCACCACGCGCCTTCGCGCGTCAACGGGCAATGCGTTCAAGGCTCCGAGTTTTTACGAGAACTTCGCCACCGGCTACGTGGTGGGAAATCCTGCGCTCCGCCCTGAACGGACACGCAGCAGCGAGGTCGGCTTTGAGAGTTTCTTCCATGACGGCTCCGTGGCGCTGCGCGGCGCGCTCTTCACGCAGCAGTTCACCGATGTCATTCAGTACAGCGGGACTGCTCCGTCTCGGGGCGCTCCCAACTACTACAATCTCGCCGCGGCCAAAGCCGATGGCGCCGAGCTCTCAGCGGAGTGGAGGCTGACGCCTCTGTCGTCGGTCACGGCCTCGCAGACATGGACGGACACACGTACGACGCAGGCGGGCTTCGATAAGTCCGCTGGGGCGAACTACGTCGTAGGCGAACGCCTGATCCGTCGCCCGGCACAGAGCAGTACGGTGAGCGCAGAGCAGCGGTGGGCAGATGGCTCGCGCGTCCAGGTGACCGCCATGCGCGTCGGCGAGCGTGCCGATCGCGATTTCGCGGCGTACCCAAGCACGGCGGTGTCGCTCCCGGCCTATACCCGAGTGGACGCGTCAGTGGTGTTGCCCTTCCAAGGCGCCGACGCGAGTGGCCCGCAGGTGGTTGTGAGCGCCACAAATGTTCTCAACGTCGCGTATCAGGAAGTGCTGCACTTTCAGGCACCGGGGCGACTGTGGTATCTCGGATTACGGTTCGGCCGATGAGCGGGTTGGTGTAGGGGATCACGGCTACCCGTGACCGCGGCGGGTAGCCGTGCGCTAACTTTCGGTCGTGAGGATCCTCGCGACCGACGCCATCGTCCTGCATGCGTTCGACTACCGGGAAACATCCCGCATCGTGCGGTTCGCCACGCGTGATGCCGGGGTGGTCTCGGTGATCGCGCGCGGCGCGCGACGTCCGAAGAGCAAGTTCGGCAGCGCCTTGGATCTGTTCACGAGTGGCGTCGCCCAACTCTCCATGCATCCTACCGGAGACTTGCACGCACTGAACGTGTTCGATACGACCCGGACGCGTCCGCAACTGGGGGCGTCGCTCGGTCGGTTTGGGGCTGCTGAGGCACTCTCAGAAGTCTGTATGCGCTTCGGGAAGGAGGATGACTCAGGGCGTGTCTTTGAGGCCGCTGAGCGTGCACTCGACAAGATTGGCCAAGCCGAACCCGAGCACGTGGCCGAAGCGGCGATGGCTGGCCTGTGGCATTTCGTCGCGGGCCTTGGATTCGCGCCGTCGTTGGATGCGTGCGCGTCGTGCCACGCACCGCTCGACGCTGAGGCGCCCGTGACCTTTCATCATCGTGCTGGCGGGGCGCTGTGCCCGGACTGTGCGCGTCGCGCGGTCGGTGGCCGCACACTTCCTGCGGTGGCCCGCGCGACGATCGCGACCTGGCTCGAAGGGCGCGACGCCGCGATTGATGATGACGCCAGTGCGCGCGCGCACCGACGATTGCTGCGCGAGTTCCTTGAAGAGCATGTGGGCGATGGTCGCGCGTTGCGCGCCTTTGTGAGTTGGGAGGAGTTGCGCCCAGCCCCAGCCAAGGCGGCGCCGCGATGATTCTCGGGACCGCGGGGCACATCGACCACGGCAAGACCTCGCTCGTGCGCGCCCTGACTGGCGTCGACACGGACCGACTGCCCGAAGAGAAACGGCGCGGAATTACCATTGAACTGGGTTTTGCGCCGCTCGAGCTCGAAGGCGTCGGCACGCTGGGCGTGGTCGATGTCCCCGGGCACGAGGCCTTTGTCCGGACGATGCTCGCCGGTGCCACCGGAGTCGACATTGCGCTCCTCGTGATTGCTGCCGACGAAGGTCCCATGCCGCAGACGCGTGAGCATCTCGCGATTCTTTCGTTGCTGGGTATTGCGGGCGGCGTCGTGGCGCTCACGAAATCCGATCTTGTCGATGCAGCGTGGTGTGAGCTCGTGGAGGAGGACGTTCGTACGCTGCTCCAGGGGACGCCGCTCGCCGCGGCACCGATAGTTCGCTGCTCTGCCACCACGGGGGACGGGCTGCCCGCATTGCGCGAGGCGCTCGCACACGCGGCGGCCGCGGTGCCAGCACGCCACGCCGACGACCTGCTGCGCCTCCCGGTCGACCGTGTGTTCACGGTGAAGGGCACGGGTACCGTCGTGACCGGAACGCTCTGGAGCGGATCGGTGGCGCGCGAAGACTCCGTGGTGCTCCTCGACTGGGGGCGCTCCGTTGTTGGTCGCGGGCGCGCGCTCCGGGTGCGAGGCGTCGAGCAGCACAGCGCCAGTGTGGCACAGGCGGAGCCAGGGTCGCGGGTCGCGCTCGCACTCGCTGGCGTGGATCACGACGAGCTCTCGCGGGGCGATGTCCTCGTCAGCGCAGACTCCGCATGGCAAGACACAGGGCACCTGCGCGCTGATCTTGCGCTCCTTGAGGGAGCGACCTCGCTTGGCCCGCGAACCAAAGTGCGGTTCCATATTGGCACACGCGAGGTGGGCGCGCGCGTGATTGCGCGCGACGGACGAGTCGAGCCTGGTGCACCCGTGACCGTGCGAATTGCCACCGATGCGCCAGTCTTCGCGCGCGCCGGAGATCGGTTCGTCCTGCGATCCGCATCACCGCTGGCGACCATCGGTGGGGGAGTGATTACGGACCCCTGGACCACGCGCCGCGCCAAGCCGTGGCCTCATGCCTTTGCCAAGGCATCCCAACGCTTGGCATGGCTCGTCGATGAATCGGCAACTCGCGGCCTTGCCGTGGCCGAGTTGCCGCTCAAGCTCGGCATCACGCCCAGCGAGACCGCGACGTTGCTGTCTACGCAGCGCGATGTCGTGCGCAGCGGTGATCGACTCTTTACCAAGGCGTTGCGGACGACTCTCAGGAGCCGCGTGAAGGCCAAGGTCGAGGAGTACCATCGCGCGCATCCCTTGGACCCCGGAATGCCCCGTGAGGCGGCGCGCGCGGCGCTGGCAACCTCCGATGCCTTGTTCGAGGATCTACTCGCAGACCTCGCGGCCAAGGGGGTGCTCCAGCCCCCCGGGAAGGTGCTCGCGCGCGTGGGGTTCGACCCGGCAGCTGCTGCTGGCGACGTCGCACTCTTGGACGAAATAGCCGCTCTGCTTGAGGCTGGCGGTGCCGAACCCCTGAGTGTCGACGAGCTCGTCGCTAAGTTCGGCCCACGCTCGCAGGCACTGCTCCGGCTCCTAGAACGTGGGAAACGTGCTGTCGCGGTCAGCCAAGAGCGGTACTACGGTGCCGTTGCGCTCGAGGCCTTGGAGCGGCGGCTTGCCGAAATCACGGCCGGCGGTGGCACATTTACGGCGTCGCAACTCAGGGAATCACTAGCACTTAGCAGGAAGTACTTAATCCCGTTTCTCGAGTACTGCGATCGCGCGGGGTACAGTCGTCGCGATGGCGACTATCGGACGTTCCGCTGGCCAGCCCACAAGCCCTAGCCGCGATCGCATCGGCACCCTGTAGGCGCCACGCTGACACCCGACGTGCCATTCCGGCGTAACTTGCGTGGTATCAGTCTTGCACTGTTTCTGAGCAGGAATGGCGGCCAGCGCACCGGTCGCGACGCTCTCATGATTACCCATCTATGAATCCCGAACGGCTCACCGAACGCAGCACCGAGGCCTTCAACGAGGCCCTCGCGTTCGCGCGGAAAAGCGGAAACCCGCTGGTCTACGATTCGCACCTCCTGCGGGCTCTCCTCGACCAAGAGGAGAGCATCGTAGTGCCGATTCTCAAGCAGGTGGGCGTGGATGTGGACGCACTCAAGGCCACCGTCGAAGCGGAACTCGCCCGCTATCCCAAACAGTCCAACGCGAGCCCAAACTGGTCACGCGAGTTGCAGGGCGTCTACGACGAAGCCGACACACAGGCGAAAGCCCTGGGAGACGAGTACATCTCCACGGAGCACCTGCTGGTGGCCTTGGCTGGGACCAAAGGGGCCGAGTCGGTTGCCCTGCTCAAGACTGCCGGGACCACACCCCAAAAGCTCGCCGAGGCGCTGAAGACCGTCCGCGGCGCGCACAAGGTCACCGACCAGACCCCCGAGAACCAGTACCAAGCGCTCGCCAAGTTCACCCGCGACCTCACCGACCTCGCGCGTAAGGGAAAGCTCGACCCGGTCATCGGACGCGACGAAGAAATCCGCCGTGTCATTCAAGTGCTCTCGCGCCGCACCAAGAACAATCCGGTGCTGATCGGCGAACCTGGGGTGGGCAAGACCGCGATCGCCGAAGGGCTCGCGCAGCGCATCGTGAACGGCGACGTCCCCGAGGGACTCAAAGGCAAGTCGCTCCTCTCGCTCGACCTCGGCGCGCTCATTGCCGGCGCCAAGTTCCGCGGCGAGTTCGAAGAACGACTCAAGGCAGTGCTCAAGGAGATCACGAGCGCCGACGGGAAGTTCGTGATGTTCATCGACGAGATGCACACGATCGTCGGTGCAGGGAAAGCCGAAGGCTCGATGGACGCAGGCAATATGCTCAAGCCGATGCTTGCGCGCGGCGAACTGCGCGTCGTCGGCGCCACCACGCTCGACGAATACCGCAAGCACATCGAGAAGGATCCGGCACTGGAGCGCCGCTTCCAGCCAGTGTACGTGGGCGAGCCGACGGTGGAGAACACCATCGCGATTCTGCGCGGGCTCAAAGAACGCTACGAATCGCATCACGGCGTGCGCATTACGGATAGCGCGGTGGTCGCAGCCGCCACGTTGAGTAATCGCTACATCGGCGATCGCTTTCTCCCTGACAAAGCCATCGATCTTGTTGACGAGGCCGCGAGCCGCCTGCGCATCGAAATCGATTCTATGCCCCAAGAGATCGACGAAGTCGAGCGCCGCGTCGTGCAGCTTGAGATCGAACGACAGGCACTCGCCAAAGAAAAAGACAAATCATCGTTCGAGCGCCGGTCGATCATCGAGAAACAGCTCGGCAACCTACAGGAGCAGGCGAGCTCCATGAAGGTGCAGTGGCAGTCCGAAAAGAATGCGCTCGGTGACGTCGGCAAACTCAAGCAGCAAATCGAGGAAGCTCGCATCGACGCCGAACGTGCCACACGCAGTGGCGACCTCGGACGCGCCGCTGAAATTCAGTACGGCAAAGTTCCCGAGCTAGAACGTCAGCTCAAGGACCGCGAGAGCAAGCTCGCCTCGCAGCAGGCCGGCGGCAGTCGCTTCCTTAAGGAGGAGGTGACGGCGGAGGATATCGCCGAGATTGTCGCCAAGTGGACCGGCATTCCGGTGACGCGCATGATGGAGAGCGAGAAGACGCGCCTCACCAAGCTCGACCAAGAGCTCGCCAAGAAGGTGATCGGTCAGCCCGAGGCCGTGCGCGCTGTGGCCGATGCGGTGCGTCGGTCACGCGCCGGACTGCAAGATCCGAATCGCCCGATCGGCTCGTTCATCTTCCTCGGGCCCACAGGAGTGGGGAAGACCGAGACCGCGCGCGCGCTCGCCGGATTCCTCTTTGACGACGAGAACGCCATGGTCCGGATCGACATGAGCGAGTACATGGAGAAGCACGCGGTCTCGCGACTGATCGGCGCTCCGCCGGGCTATGTGGGCTTCGAGGAAGGGGGGCAACTCACCGAAAAGGTGCGTCGCCGTCCGTATGCGGTCGTGCTCTTTGACGAGATCGAGAAGGCGCATCCCGATGTCTTCAATATTCTGCTGCAGATTCTCGACGACGGCCGCCTGACCGACAGTCAGGGGCGCACCGTGGACTTCCGCAACACCGTGGTCATCATGACCTCGAACATTGGGTCGAGTTGGATTCTCGAGCACGGCACCGACGATTGGGCACTCGTGGAGACGCAGGTTTCACAGGCGTTGCGCGAGCACTTTAAGCCGGAGTTCCTGAATCGCGTCGACGACACAATCATCTTCCATCCCCTCAGTAAAGCGGATATCGGACAGATCGTGGAACTGCAGTTGCATCGCTTCGACACGTTGCTCGCGGATCGTAAGCTGGTGCTCGAACTCACCGACGAGGCCAAGGCATTCTTGGCGCACGAGGGGTACGACCCGGCATTTGGCGCGCGTCCGCTCAAGCGGGCGATCCAACGTCATCTGCAGAACCCGCTCGCGATGGCGGTGCTCAGCGGCGAGTTCGCCGAGGGCGATACGATTTGTGCCGTCGTGCACGGGGATGCGCTCGCCTTCGAGAAGAAGGCGAGCTGACGGCGATTGGGTTTCTTCAGCGCGTGCGCACGAGTTGCACGACGATTGGCGTGTGGAGCGCTTCGGTGAGCGAGCTGAACGTGAGGCTACCAGTGCCGCCCGCGCCCACGGAGAACCGCGCAAAGGCAAAGCCGCCCGCCGCCATCGTTGCGGTGCGCGCCGTGCTGGGCGCGAGCGAATAGACGTTGAGCGGATAAATCGTCGGTGTATTGGCCTCGCGCGGCATGATCGTCCGCAGGTCCCAACTGCGGAATGCGTAGCTCGTCGCAACCGGGACGCTGCTCCCGTCGGTGAGCAGGCTCATCGCAAAGGCCTGCGCGGCTTGAAAGGGCGAGGTGAACACATTCCCGAACACCCAGTTCAGGTTGTCGAGCCCTTGGCGGTTGGAGTTCACCAAGGCTTGTGTGTACACCGTGGGCTGCAACGGCGACTGGTCAATCATGTAGCGGAGGAGCCCCCAGGTCGCACCACGTGTCGCCAGGCTGTCGTTATCCGCCCATGGCGAGTTGGCATTCGGGTTCGCCATGAAGCGGAGGAGGCGAGCCATGTTCTGATCCTGATAGTTCAAAAAGGTGTTCTGGGTTGTTGATGTCGCGGCGAGTTTTGCGTAGGTGATATCCGTCCCAGCCGTAAACCCACTCGCGCGATAGTACAGCAGTTCTTCCGCCACGTGCGAGAGCCCCTCATCGAGAAACACCGTTTCCGGATACGACGCAAACGTGACGTTCAATCGGCGCGACCAGTTGATCAAATGCTGGAACTCGTGCGCGACCGTACTGACGGCGGTGTTGATGAGCGCGGTTCGGTTGGTGTAGGCGCTGTTGTACTTCTTCGCGAGGTCGAGCACCGGAAGGTAGAACATCTCCCCTTCGTTGCTACCCGCACACGCATTGGTTCCCGATGACGAATACAGGTCGCGCGAGTCGAAGAACCCGCCGATCAGATAGCTCGCGGTTGCTGGCGTGAGCGCGTTGACGCTGGGCGTGAAGAAGAGCACCACGCGGCCGTTTCCGTCTGCGTCGTATGGCACGCCGAAAGCATTGACGCCCACGTCATAGACGAGCGTGTCGAACGTTGTGCTGATAGAGAGCAGCTCGGCGTCGGTGAGCCCTCCCGTCGGCGCGGTCGTATCCACGATCACGATGGCGCGATTCGTCACGGCGGCCACGCGCGCGCCGTGATAGTCTGAGGCGTTGGCGACGCACGGGTTGCCGCTCACGCCATCGCCGTTGGAGTTCAGGCGCACAATCGTTCCAACGGTCGGTGTCGCAGCGAGCCCCTTGATATTCGAGGAGCCCAGTCCACGCGTCGCTCGCCCCTCGGACATGCGCGCGCCCAAGGTGCGACGCATGTTGCGCTGGCGCTGGAGATGGACGCGCTCAGGCTC
>Ga0209596_1002648_pt1 | contig 14645 bp, 17 predicted proteins | sample M_130807_MF_Meta_FD_187314 | JGI IMG/M metagenome (GOLD analysis project Ga0209596, IMG submission 187314) | Freshwater microbial communities from Lake Montjoie, Canada to study carbon cycling - M_130807_MF_MetaG (SPAdes) (version 2) | ecosystem: Environmental > Aquatic > Freshwater > Lake... | reverse complement strand
TAGAAAATGGCCAAGACTCGTCGCATGCGTATGAAGAAGTCCAGCACACGTAAGGCCAAGGGCACTCCTTGGACGGCATTCGTGAAGAAGATCTATACTGAAATGAAGAAGAAGGACAAGAACGCGAAACTCGGTGCGGCCATGAAGGAGGCATCTAGACGCAAGCGTGAGATGAAGTAGAGTAGTCAATTTACTAACACAAACACAATAAAATATCCACGCTTCCCAAGCATGAATATTTTGTTAATCAGAACAGGCCATTGATATGCCACTCCGTCAGAAACTCCATTAATTTACTTGTATCTACAAACATGGTTTCATTGACCCTGTCTATTTCTAAGACGCTCTGAAATCGAAAAAATGCGTGCTTCAATACGTGGGCGATATGATAGAAGTGCTTTTTTTCTGTATTAAACTTGTCATATATCTCGACAACCTTTGCCTTCTGATTACAGAACACCGTGAAAGCGAGTGCAGCACCGTGTGCGGCGATAATGAATTCTGATTCGGATACTAGTTTAATCTGCTCTAGAATTGATAATTCCTCTAAACAGACAGTTGTATATCCGAGGCCCTCTAGAGCAGATTGAACCTGGGTCTCATTTACGAAGGTGCGCGTTTTCGTGACCGTTTGTTTGCGTTGAATATATGTTTTTTTGCCAGGAATTATATCTGGGCTCATATGCGTCTTGAATAAATGGCGTATTAGCAAATAACTTTGTGGTAGCGCGATATCGTGGAAAATAGGTATTGTGCCCATAAATGGTTTATAGTGAATGGTCGGATCCTTTATCAAATGTCTCTCGAAATTGGTTTCCAGTAGCGCAAGAAAGCCCTCCGATACTTTCGAATTCGCCTTATTCGGATAGTAATATACGATTTTCTCATTTATATTCGAAATCAAGAAATTGGAAATCATATAAAACATAAAATGATAGACGTTATTCTCGCCGCCGTCGATGATTTCGTAATATTCGACCATGAAACTATATAAGATTGCTATCAATATTTAGGTGTAAAAATTGAACGACTGACCCCGATACAGTAATGTATGGAGGCCATCCTCAAATCTACAGCATCAATCTTGCTTTCTTATACAGTGCACTATGCGGCCACTAAGGCATACAGTTACGCATGTGTGCCAGATGGCTGGATGGGATATGTTACTGGTTTGATTACCACTGGCAGCCCGGTATGCCAGACGGGTGTTCACATCATAAGTCATACACAGGTTTCTTACTCGTCGATGGTTTTGATGGGTATATCTCGTCTATTTGTGGATATGGTTGCCCCTGGTGCGCCTATTGCGCCTATTACACATAATCAAAAAAATACGTGAGCCGCTTAGTCAGTATTCTACTGTGGAGTACCGCTAAGTGCCGAAGTCCTAAAGGTTTAGCGTTTAGGTTAACAAGTACCGTGGAGTGCTTAGACCGCTGGGCATTTGAAGGCACAAATTGCGGGGCAACGCCCCGCAAAGTGCCCGTTTCAAATGCCCAGCGGTCTAAAGAAGAGCAGTGGCTTCTGGTGCTTCTAAAAATACTATACCGCGAATATAGGTGCTTCATCAATGTTCGCAGAAGCCTTGGTCTTAGGAAGCGAAATAACACTATCAGCATACCCTATTTTGATTAAATCCGTTCCAACGAATCTGTGGACACAGGTTGTGTCGCGAATGGGTGTCTACAGTCTGATGAGTTTCTTGGCCGTGATGATCAAGGAGCCCGACCAGTTTACCAAGATTATACCGACGCAAATGGCCGGTGCCGGTCTCCTGAATCTCTTGCACGTGGGCACAAGTTACAAGGCATTCAAGGATCTACCCGCAGGCAATGCCATGGCCATTTTTTACGCCTATCCAATCTGGAATTTACTCGGTGCCTGGATCTTTCTCGGCGAAAAGATCGCCGCCGATTCACTTTTCTGGGTCGGCATGGCTCTAGCCGGCATGGTGATGATCGCACAGCCTGATGTGGGCTCCATTTTGGATACGAAGCACCCACTTGCCCTATTATGCGCGGTCCTCTCAGGCCTCACAGAATCAGCCATTTATTTCTATTTCAAGATTCTGGGGAAGAATGAACAGGAGGGGACCTTGAAACGGATGTTCGAATTGTATGGCGGCTCATTCGCGTGGATTTTAATGGCTTTGATGGGATCTGGCCTGTCTACACCGATTTCTGCGCAAATGCCTACCCTGGACTTGTCCTGGAAGACCTGGTTGCCCATGCTTCTATTCAATGGCCTGGTCGGCTTCGGCGGCTATCTGATGCGCTTTTCTGCGATTCCTCTCGTGTCCACACTGGTGTTCAGCATGCTGAGCCTCATTGGTATCGTCGCGGCCTACACATTTGGCTACTTGTTTCAGGGGGAGAAGCCGTCTTGGATGGCTTTGGCTGGATCTATCCTGATTATAGTGGCTAATGGGGTTTTGATAAGTAAAAATGGGAATAACTAGAAATCAGGGAAAATAGAGTATAAAGACAATCATGTCATATAATACCATAGATGCAGGAAATCTTTCAACCATCTTTTGCACATCTGAACAGTGACGGGTGTTTGCACTATATGGAGGGATATATGCCATATTCCATTTATAATGAGTATGGCGTATATATCAATGAGCAGCAGTTTAGATCACTATACTCGCAGGCAAATGGTCAGATTACGAAAGATAGCCAAATGGGTAAGCACATCTTTAGACTTGCTTCCGATCCCGATGGTCCGAAGGCTTGGTTGGATATTGGCACTTGGAATGGCCGTGGCACGACTACCTGCATACTAGATGGGTTCCAAGCATCTAGTCTAGCGCATGTAAAGAAGTGTGCGAGTGTCGAACTGCACCCATTCATGTATAATGTGGCATCTGAAAACCTGAAAGACCATCCAGCCGTTTCTTCTGTCACATTCTTGAAGGGCACCTTGGGAGATAAGACCGCTTATGAGCACATTCTACTTCCCAAGAAAGAGTCGATACCTGAGGACACACATTACCGCCTATATTATCAAACAGATATGGTCCTCTGGAATGCGGCAATATTAGATCCGATTGTTTTGCCCTTCAAGCCCGAGGCGGTTGTATTAGACGGTGGAGAATATACGGGCTACGTCGACTGGCTTTTTACACCGAAAGAGAATTTGAAATATGTGTTCTTGGATGACACCGCAGTTCTCAAGAATGAAAAGGTGCGCAAGGAACTCTTGGAGAGTTCGGAGTGGGAATTGGTCGAGGAAAGTGTGACGGATAGAAATGGGTGGTCGGTGTTCATGAAAAAATTGAACTAGCCACGCCGTTTAAGTTGCATACCAACCAACGTTATCACATGGCCGTCGCAGTATCCTATTTCTCGAAGAAGAGCCGTGAGGAGTTTATGGCAAGCACCAAAGGCAAACTCGGAAAGAAGGATCGCTGTAATTTAGAATCCGGCACGATCATAATCCTGTCGAGTCTAGACGAGCGCGTTGTCTGGGGTGTCTGCACTTTAGCAAACTGGGATACCACGAAGAGCCCCTGTCGCGAACACCATCTTCTGGATCAGGACATCTATTCGAAGGAGTTTGCGGCGTGCAATAAGTATGAGATAAATATCGATAACCTCCGTATTCTCAAGAATCCAATCTCATATGATGACATTCGGATTCTTGTCGGGGGACCCGCTGGTATCACTGGGCCTAACAATATGTGGAAGGGATTTCAGTGCCAGTATGCACCCACATTCGTCACGGGTGAAGATAAGACTTGTGTGGCACGGTTCAATATCTGGGCACGCTCATTACTTTGAGGTCGATGCTATCACTAGTGCCAAATCAAATTATTCAATCGTCACCATCGTAAATATCATGACTATCAAGCACTGTGTAACGATTGCACCGGTTCGTCGTCTTTCTTTCATTTCCAGGCTTTGGTTCACCCTTTTTGGTTACCACTTTTTCACATTCATAGCATTTTTCACATACTGGACAGTGGCTTACAAGTTGTTTTCCTCTTCGGTTAAACCTAGAGGAACGTTTAGGAAAGCAATAGGTTTTATCCGTCTGGATGACTTCTTTAATAGCATTTGGATGTGCCTTTTCAAGAAATGTATTATACCATCCACCGGGATAGCGAACATAGTGATAACTGCGTGTCATTTTATATTATTATTATATAAATAATTATTTTAAATTTTTATTATAAAAAGTAAAAATTGAGCCCATACAATATCCTATCAGCAACTTCACACACAACACAAGTCTCAACAATGGATCTGCGTATCCCCGAAGAAACACCGCGTTATCAATGGCCCGGTCAAACGCTCCCAGATCCCCGATATCAATGGCACGGCCCAACGAATCCGGCGCTCATAGAAGCCCGTCGACAATATGCAAGGAATTTGCAAGAATTAGCCATAGCCAACGCAAATCACCAGAAAAAAAAGCCACCTCCTCCAAAACGCCCTGCCAAAAATACATTTGAACAACCCCCTTTTAGTCCACGGTAATTCTATAAAAAATAAAAATTGAACTCTACCAACACCCTACCAGTAAGCAGACTAAACCAATATGCTCTACGTCGGCTACCCCGTTTCCTATCAGACCGCCTGCAAGATGTTCTCCGTGCCAGAGGAATCTTTAGTAAAAGACCTCGAGGCGGTAATCGGCAAGACCGGTCTCACAATTTCCTGGATTGACAAGAATCTGTGCATCCTCGGGCTCACTGTAGATGCCGTTGCCAGACTCTGGGACACCTTCGTCAGTGTGGATGATGCACTCATTCTCATTATACAGAAGAAGAAGGAGGTCACTAAAGCCTTGAAGGATGCAGGTGTCGATCTGTCCGAAGTGTGGATTGAGAAGATGGAGGAAGAGCCAGATCTCGCCTTCAATCCGCCGCCATACCTGATTAGTGCCTAAGACTTGGACTCTTTGCGATGACAACTGGTGCACTTGAATGTGAATTTTGTAGTCTTGTGCTCCTCCAAGAACTGCGCCAAGATCTCCTTCAGCGTGACAGTTTTTGTCGTATCCGGATAGATCTTCTCGAGTGCACGCTTTATCAGCAGAGGACGGTCTTCGCCGATTCCGTGACAGCGCTCCTTGCTCTCAGCCTTACAATCCGAGCAGGGGTGTTTTTTCAGATATGCCGCTGTAAATGTATTCCTTACGAAATTCGTAAACACGTTTGACGCGAAATCTCTTATAAAATCCTCGTGGCTCGTATCTGTTATCTTCGTGGCCCACTTTTTAGACTTTTTTAGCATAGTGATTCGCTTTTCTATGTAGTCAGAATGCGGATTTTTATCTGCCATGACCCTATATAATCTGATACAATCTGTAGATTGCCTCAATTTTTCATCTCCTCTTCGATAACCACATGGTGCTGCACATCTGATGGCGTTTTCCAGACTTTCAGCATAGCAGGCTCCTGCCTATAAAACCCGCCGCGATCCATTCGTCTGAGAATGGACCCGTATTCATCAGAAGAAATAGTCCTCGCATTCTTCTTGCCCGTCGGAATCAGTCGATCATACTCACTGCGCTGCTGCTTCTCCTGATTTATTAACAAGTTCGCGAAATCTGCAGTAAAGGTGACCTTGATCTGGTTCAGCAGGGCCTTACCCTCCTCCTGCAATTGCACCGTCCTCCGCTCCTTTTCCTCTCTCCCCGCCTTTGTCCTCAGATTCAGATCGCTCACCTTGACTAGCCACTCCCAGATGAGCCTTCTCGGACGGCCAATGCATGGCCACGCTTCATAAAAGTGGCAAGACCCGCACGTGAATAGGGCGTCTAGTAGGCGACGCTGCTCTTCCGTCGGCATAAATATTTTGAAAAATTTCGCTTCATTCACAGGGTTATCAGATGGCTCCGAAAATGCATCTAAAATGGGTCTGACAATATCCGATATACCGGGTTTATCATTACAATACCATACGTCAGCGGGACTATCCCTGGCCATCATGGCTGCACCCACGAATCTACCTCTCGCCAGATAGTCGACGGCATTGATAATCGCGCACATTTTGTATAAGGTATAATTGTCCGATAGAATCAGCAGTTTCTCAAGTTCAACTACAGGCGTCGTCATATGTATAATACATAGGGGCGGTTTAGATTGCTCGGCTCGTCTAAATGGCTTTTATAAACAGATAATTATACGCAACCATGGCCTGCGAATTGTGCGTGAAAGATCCGAATTCCCACAGTTTTTCCGCCCTGAGTCCCGTGAATGACATCAAGGTATTCTACACTGCCCCAGCGAGGGCTCTAGACCGTGATCACCCTGAGAAACTCGAATTCTTCCGTAAACACCTTCTGGTCGCTAGAAATAAGCCGTGGATCTGGATATTCGATTGCGGCGAGATGGAAATGCAGCACTACGCGCCGATCAATTTCACTCTCGGCCTTAGTAAGATTCTGGAGGACGAGCATGGAGATGTCCTGCAGTCAATACTCGTGATCAGGCCAAATTGGTTTACGCGATGGACCCTGAATATACTCAAGGCCGTCTTGCCGAATAAGACCCTGGAAAAGGTGGTCGTGATTCCTGACGTGAACCCTATGCCCGTATTATCTACGCAGCACGGGCTTTCTCTGAAAAATATCACGGAACTCCAGGAGATTTTCGAGACGCCGCTGCCGGCCTAAAGGCTATTCGACATCATTAATTATATCGAATGGACCAGGCCGCGTCGAATCAATCCCCGCTCATCGCCGAATCGCTCGAATTTCTCTATGACGCAGTCGAAGAGGACGTCAAGGGCAACTACGACGCATTCCGTGACCTTGTCCAGGGCCTCTGTGACACTGGCTATCTTGAGATGATCAAGTGCAGCGACGACGCCTTCGTCTACAAGGCGAAGACGGGCACGAAGTGGTCCGACATTGTAGTCCTGTCCGACCATATCAAGAAGAAGATTCTCCTCCAACTCATCCAGAATCCGAAATGCTTTTTTGTCCTGTTCAATACCCAGCGTGGTAAATTGCGGGTTATCGGCAAGGAAATCGCGTCGTGGATCAGCCTGCCCAATGAGCGCGTGGTCAGTTACTTGGTCGTTTCCAATGACAGGACCCTGGCCGATCAATCGATGAACGGCCTTTTCAGTTGCTTTCCCTTGAAGGAGGGGCATGAGCAGATTGAAGACCCTCTCGAGAAATACAACGTCCGCATCTTCCAACTCTCGAGCAACAACAAGACATCACTGACGGAGATCATCACCTATATTGACGCCTACGCGTATAACCCAACCTATGCAATGCCCCTCATCGTTCTACTCGCGAATAATAAACAGATTGAGAAACTGGTTCGCATCTTGCATCACATCGTATACCACGAGTGCCCGCGGCTGAGAGCGGGGGGTGCATGGGATGAGGCCGACCTGACGTATCCCCAGTTCCGCGAGAAGATCTTCATGATCAACGGCCAGTCGGTGAATTTCCTCCAACTTCTCAATGATCCGTCTGATCGCATTATTCGCAACGGCTTTGTAACGGCCACAGAGGGCACATTGATGGAAGAGGAATACGAGGAGTGCACGAACGCCTACCATTACCCGATCGAGGTGGACCCGGAAGACGAGAAGAACTATCTCGCATTCCATAGTCCCGAGTGCAAGAAGCACTTCATTACTGCGCACTCGAGGGAGTCGAACAACAGCATCGCGACGAGGGTTCTTGAGACTAACTGGGACTCACACTTTAATAGGCCCTTGACCCTGAGGGATGGCACGGTGTATATGCGCAAGACTATTATGAACTCCGATTCTACGGTTGATGAGATGACCAAATTCGCCAAGAAATTCCGTGACCGTGCTCACGTAATGACATTCAACGGGACTGGTGTAAAACTATTCAAAGAGGGTGGGAAAGAGGATGGGAAAGCCTACTCGGCCCGGAAAAAGAATCTGAATAAACTGCTCTTTTATATCTACAAGAAGAACAACCTCCACGATAAGCCGCTCATCATTCTGGGCCGTCGCAAGGTGGATCGTGGCCTCGGGTTTCACTACGCCCCTAGAGCAACTGGACAGCGCAGTCTGAGCATGGATGGGATCGACGGGCTCTTAGAGATGGATGGGGTCGAGGGGCTCATATGGACGGACATGTGTATGGGGAATAAGATCGACCACATACCGACCTCTGTGCAGAAGGCGGGAAGAGGGGCCGGAATTATTCGTCAGTGCCCTCAATATGCTGGCGAATTTCACTACTGGGTGGAGGAAAGCACGGCACGCAATATTGAACGCCACTACATGAAGGTAGATGCGGTCAATAAACAAGATGGGGCGAATTCGATGCTCCAGGCAATTACTCGCGCCGAGGCGAGCATGCCGCCGGAGGCGCCGCGGCCTAGACCCCCAAACCATGACGTGGATGAGAGCACGTTTCGTGTGATACGGGGCTCAAATGCCGCCGAGACGCTGGCCCTGACGAAGCGTGTGATTTGCGATATCTTTGGTGAGACCTTTCGAACTCCTAGACGCGATGAATCCGGTAAATATAAGACATCGCTGAATAATGAGAGCCACGTGGTCGAGTTGTTAGAGGCAGTCAAGAAGGTTCCTGGCTCGTATGGCACGAACAATGGGATCAAGACGTATCGCCGGTTTCTTCCGTGCTATAAGGACCTGGCAGATCTTGACTCACTCTGCTGCGTAATCCCGCTAATCGACACCCATTATACGGATCATGTGAAAAGTCGGCTCGATTTGGAATTCGGCGCGAAATTTATGAAAGTGCCGAAGGAGGGTGAGATTGTTTAGTTAGAGATTGCCAGCCCCAAAAATTGATTTGAATGGCGGAACAGATAGAAGCAGTAGCAGTCTATTCCGAGATGACCCAAATGAGTGTAACACAGGGTCTCGCCGAGTTGAAACTCCTGGATAAACGCATCAACAAAGAACTCTCGTATGTTTTCTGGGCGAAAGTGAGCACAAAAAACAACCGAGTTGATGAGGCAGCCTTAAAGAAGGTGGCCCAGGCCGAGTATCAATCCTATATGGACCTGGTGAAGCGCCGTGACACGATCAAGCGTGCCATCGTCTTGTCGAACGCTACGACTACCGTGACAATCGGCAGTGGCAGCACTCTTTGGAAGGGCACCGTCGCAGAGGCCATCGAACACAAGGCGAGCCTCACATACAAGAAGAGTCTTCTGGAGAAAATCAAGAAGTGCATCTCCACGGTGGAGGCCGAGTATTCCAGCGCAAACGAGGCATTAGAGAGGCGCCTCGATGGCCTTCTGACCTCGGAACTCGGCAAGGATGTCAAGACGAATCCAGAGACGATCACTGCTCTCAGGACGAGTTTCCTGGAGACGAATAAGGTGGAACTCGTGGATCCCCTCGATCTCATGAAGATGGCAAAGGGCCTGAGCGACGAAATCGACTCGTTCGAGTCCAATGTCGACTGGGTTCTCAGTGAGGCGAATGGGAGGACGCAGATAAGTGTGTAAGATAAAGGATCAACGATCAAAGATACAACCACAAGAGAATAACCCCTATCTTGGCGAAGAGCAAATTGACCGTGGCAACAACGATAAGTTGCAAAAATTATTTGCCATCAAAGCATAACACTCATTGGAAAGCACTTTGTAGGGGCGTTTACGGACCTAGGGATATGCAGATACCCGACCAGGTATTTGCATATCCACCTTTATGGATTGCGGCTTTCTATCAGAGTTCATGTGTCAATTAAGTGGCCATATGTCGACGGGGTCTTAATCCCTGCTCTCATATGAGCCATTCAACTAAAAAATTTAGAGTTCAATAACTGGGGTGGACTTTAGGGTCTGCGCTAGTCAGATGCCAGCAATCGATAAAATCCAGGATAAAGGTCATAGGAATTGTCAAATCCTCGCGAACCTCCTGGCTGCCAAGATAGGGGATTTTTTCATGCGCCAAAGTAGAATGAGCACTCATGAAACCGACCAAACATCTAGTTCCGTTACATGGGACTCCAATATTGATCTGCTTCTCGCAGGCTGGTGTGACAATGCAAAGTGCTTCGAATGGATGCATACCGAGGCACATTCCATTTTTGAAAGTCGGGCAAGGAATTACATGATCGTCATGAACTGTCTGACGGCTGTTGCAGGGCTATCGAATATAATCGCCGGCAGCACGCAAATTGGCACCTTCCAAGTTTCGTGGATTTTCGGCGGCATTTCGATCCTCGTTTCCACACTGAATGTAATCCAGGATAAACTCGGATATCAACAGGCCAGCGCCTTGCATCAGAAAAGCGCGAATGAGTGGGCCACAATTCGCTCGAAAATCACGGAAGTTCTCACGATCCCCTATACAGGCAGAAAGGATTGCAAGACTTTTTTGCGGTATATCAAAGCCGATATTCAGGGGGCAACGCTGGAGGGGAATTCGAGCATATCCAAAGAAATCCGCGTGGCCTGTTACAATCGCTTCAAATCCATCCCCGAATTCGAAATTCCGGAAATCTGCGGGCAGATGGAGCACACACGGGTTTTCATACGTGATCCTACGAATCTTACGGTGGCCATACCCGATACAGCGTCGGCCTCTGTGCCCTTACTCGAGGATCATGCCTAAAAATTGACTTATACACTCTATTCCATGTTATAGTATGGCAAATCCTTCCACACATGACCTCATAAAAATCGGTGCGCTCTATGACCAAGTATTAAAAAATACACAGGAGTTTGATAATAAGATGCGAGAGAAGAAATACGACGGTTCACATAGCAAGGAACGTAAGTGTAAAATGCTTTTACAGAGACTTGGATACATTTACGATGGACTCAGTCGAATGAACAGCAGAGAAGCGTTGGATTCACCCTATAGAAAGATTGATACGGCCTATATGAAAAAGGAATTGAATGATATTCAACACGATTTAGATCGGCTAAATGCGATCAATGCCGCCTCATCGCTATCGAACACAGCACACTAACCGTTTTCCGCAGTTTTTCGAATCCATTTGCAACATCCCCCGCATTATCGTAAAAGACTGTTTTTTCCGGATTATATTTCTCTCCATTGAATGATACGTAGTCGAACATAAAGTCAAAGTCCCACAAATCTGGAGGCATAAGATGCGCTATGATATTGAAAAATGGTTGCTCCACTGTATAGTGCTTACTTGAATAGTCACATGTGCTATTTATGCAATTGAAGAAAGAGTCACGCAGCATTTTACTGGTGAATGCAAATTTCCCTGCGCTGAGTCCAGGTAACCCCGCCTTCTCAAAATCCTCAGGAAATCCCGCGCTGTAGTTGTTATGTAAAAGTTCGCCCTCAGAGCAAAGATATAACATACCCTCCTTTGTCTGCTCTGTAAAGTTTGAAAGGGGGTTAACTACCATGATGTCGATGTCGGTATATAGATACACGTCGGCGGAATATTCTGTCAGTGTATATTTCTTCATCATCCCCTCCAAGTGTGTCGAGGGTGGATCGAACCTAATGAACTTGTATGAGCACGGTATGTTATCAAGTAAGACTCGCAGAACTGACTCCGTTTCTTGCAAGTAGTCAAGTGTCCTTGCGTCGATGTTTATTTGCAGGCTATCAGTTTCTGTAAGTCCGCCGAATCGAATCACTTTCGTCAACCACACATAAAACACATCGAGATAGGCATTATCTTTTACTGGTTGATCCTTCAGCGTGTAAATGAGGCATGATAGGCAAATCGACTTCATATCTGAGGTCTTAGATATCCTCTTAGATTTAGACCTGCTGGACAACCCGATATTTTGCGGCATTCGTAGGGTCGTTTTGTATAAGAAGAAATCTACCTTGAATATACATATTCCGTTCATTTGAGTCCTTGAAAACGTAATAGGTGGCATTAATATCACCTGCGAGTCGTCTGGTCCGTATTTCTTGATTGTAAGTATTGATGCGTAAAAAGGTCGTCTGGGCTTCGCTATATTGCTTTAATTGACTAGTCGTCATAGCCTTCATGATACCCGCAATGAAACATGGCATATCCCTTCTACCGTTGAGTGGTTAATTTAGACCACTCAACGGTGGCAAAAATTGAAGCCCTGGCTACAGGTTTCGTTGGAAACCACCTACTTCACAATGTATGGCCCTTGGACACTCGGAAAGCGCATCTATAATGGCGGCAGCAAGAGTATCTTTGAGGCCACATCAACCACTTTGGATGGGGCAGAAAGGGAGGTGAAATGGCTAGTCAAGGCCAAGCCGAGCGACAGCTCCGAGGAACTTGCCATAACTCTTTCATTGGCCATGGAGTTGTCGCCGCCGCACATGATTACGCTGCCGCGTAATCCCTATCACCGCTTTGGCATAACCAAAGATGCTATCTGGTATGCAATGAAGCGGTGTGGTGGACACTTGACCACGGAGCACAAGGACCAGTGGCAGAAAGTGGGCAAAGCATGCCTGCAATTTATCCGATCTCTGCATAAGACTCATCGCAGAATATACTTGGACTTTCGCCAGGAGAATATTCTGGTAGACGGCGAAGAAATGGTAATAGCAGATTATGATACAGTCGGATGTGTATATATGACGAAAACGCGTAACACTGAGATGTATACGCGATGGTATTATATGGCGAGAGGTGCAGAGCCGGATCAGTGGCTCTATTCGTGGAAGATGGACTTTGTCAGTCTTGCCTACATGTTAATCACGCTGACGTGCGAAAAGATCCCTGTAATCTGTCATGAACTTATGGAGCGGCGCAAGGGTTCCCGGCAGACACATGAGTCTATGCGGAGTTTAGCGAAGCGGAGGAATGCGGCGATGTATGAAGTTGCGAATCCGGTGATGAAGAAGTATCTGGATATTCTCCGGCAGGTGAAATGGAATACATGGGAACCGCCGCCGTATACGATTTATAATCGCCTGGAGGAATTGTTCGTCTAAAGTGCCCGGCACTTTAGATAGCAAATGGAGATCTGTCCAATATGTTTTTGCGAATTTGAAACGGACTATGCGATTGTGCCAGAATTATTGTGTGACTGTGTGTATATACTTCATGAGGAATGCTGGAATCAGTGGAATTCCACGTGTATTTATTGCAGAAATCACACAATTCGTAATACATTGACTACCTTGTCGGATGTGCATGAGCGTAGAATGCGACGCCTTATGATGCTTTTTTATTTGACATGTATTCTGATGTTTGCATCGAGTTGCTCGCTATACGGGCTTCTGAGAGATGAGGTGGATAAATAATTTATAAGTTGGATTTAGAAGGAAAAGATGGATGGTGATAGACATAGAGCAGGCGGTGGTGGTCCAGCAGACAATCACGAGGAAGAATTAACACGTGCTCAAAAGGAGGCTACTGACGCAGAACTTGCGTATCATTCTGCAAGGCTTGCTCATTATGGTGGTCCTGTTAGCGGGACAGGCGGTGGCGGCGGTGGCGGTGGTCCCGTGAGCGGGAGCGGTTCCATGCCTGCAGAACATATGATAGCCCTGCAGGCAGACTATATAAAAGCGCGTAATAGACTCGAACTTGTTGAACGACATGCACCGCCAAGATTAATTACCGCATTGAAAGCAGCCATTCAAACCACTACAGGCGCTATGGCTGATTTGAGGGATACAGGATTACAAGTCACAGCCGCAACAGGACAGGGTATATGGGGATTGGCAAAAGGTATTAAACAATGGTTTGAGGATCAGGCCGAATTTCCAGCCGCTGTAGCAGCCGGAGCCCCGCTTGGAATTAGAGAACCTGCAATTGTAAAACGATTAAGAGAAAGGGCAGGGAGTATTCCTCCTGGTGAAGCGCGGGCTTGGCACTTAGCCGCACTAGACTTCCGTAAATCAAGTGGTATTAAATTATTATTTGCCACAGTCGAACTGGAAAAACAATTGGCCCTTTTTCAGAAACTAAAGGCTACTGATGCATTCACTCAAAAAAATATACAGCCACTGTATCACCCATTGGTATTATTGTTAAAGTATGTGCCATTATGGATGGGGTTTGTAAGAGAACATCGGGCAGCCAAAATGATCACTCAATTAATTCTTGGACCTACAACGGCGGCAGAAGCCGATGTATTTTCATCTTCAAGTCAACATAGTAATGTAGCAAATAGTGGCACTGGCCATAATTATGGACCATTCGATAAAATTATTAATGAGTTTACAATAAGATTGGTTCCTATACTAAGGGAAATTAAATATATATTAGATACCTGGGATACGAATTCGGGTAATATAATTTTCAGAGATGATTTGCGAGCCATGTTTGCTGAACTCAGTGAAGTAATAGGGGTTCGCCAAGAGGGTGAAGCCAGTATATTAGCAATAAAGGCTGGAAAGGAACGCACTCTTTTAGATATTATGACGGATATTTTGAAGTTTTTAAATTCCACAGAAGGGACACGAAAATATATAGAGGATAGATTACCAAGTGATATAATGCGGCTTTTATTGGAGGGTGCTGTATTTAACGCAAATCTATCAAGGCCCACTGTTCTAGAAGGTGCAGCCTTAGAGGCTACCAGAGGATTGCGCGATCAAATGAATCAAGGTGGGCTCACATTTGATGATTGTCTAAAAGGGGTTAGTGCTAGCCCGGATGGGACTATTCAAGCCAAAACCAATAATGAATCTGCTGAAGAGTGTCGTCTTAGGTTTGTGACGTCTGCACGGGAGGCTAAAGAGCGAGAGGAGGTTAGACAGCGTCTGATGCAGAGCGAACAAGCA
>Ga0209596_1002647_pt1 | contig 14647 bp, 14 predicted proteins | sample M_130807_MF_Meta_FD_187314 | JGI IMG/M metagenome (GOLD analysis project Ga0209596, IMG submission 187314) | Freshwater microbial communities from Lake Montjoie, Canada to study carbon cycling - M_130807_MF_MetaG (SPAdes) (version 2) | ecosystem: Environmental > Aquatic > Freshwater > Lake... | reverse complement strand
CTTTTGCAGCAGATCCATTGTTGAGTAACCAGAGAAGAAGTAGTACTGCTGCAATCGATGTCACAAGTACTGCCCATGCCATCGTCCAGAAAGTTGTGTGGGTAAGTTCCATGTGAGTCCTACCGCGCGCTATTGAAATAATGAGTAATCCAACTCCTGCCACGGCAAATTGGTAGGTAGTACCAATCATCAAGGGAATGGAGTGGCCAATCTTCTTCTGCAACAGGGTCGCTACTGTGCTCCCAGCAAGGGCCAGAAAGAGAAAGATCAACGACTCTGATGTGAATCCATCAGCCTTCGATAACTTGGGTAGAACGACGAGGAAGACTCCCAAGAGGCCACAGATCAGACCAGCTAACTGTCTGCGAGTTAGGGGTTCATTGAGAAGGCGCACAGCAAGGAGTGAAACAACTATCGGTTGCATACTTGTGATCACGGAAGAAAGTCCTGCAGGTGCACCGAGTTCAATCGCATACCAAACACCTGCTAAGTAGAAACCATGGAGTGCTATACCGATAGCAATAGATGCTCGCAGATCACTTCGCGAGAGCTTGAGCGGCTGACGCAGCGCTGCGGTGATGAGAAAGAGGATTGCTGATGCGAGCAATAAGCGCACAGCAAGAAAGAAGAGCGAATCAGAATCAGTAAAACCGTATTTTGCGACTACAAAGCCCGAGCTCCAAATAACGATAAAGATCCAGGGAGCAGCTCCTACCAACTTCTTCATAGGCGCTCTGTGGCCGCTTCGTTAGTGAGAAGGGATTGAGACAGGCTTCTCGTATTCAGTCACCATTCCGATGATGCTGATAACGAGTGAACCAAGTGCAATCAGAGTGAGCCACCAACCGATAATCAGGCCTAGACCCATCGCCGTCGCACTCAATGCAACAGGAAGTGGCCACCATGAATGAGGGCTATAGAAACCAAGTTCGCCCGCATCATCTGCAATCTCTGCATTGAGGTTATCTGAAGGGATATCAACACCGATGCGCTTTTGCGTAAACCAGAGATAAAAACCAACCATGCCAGCAAGGCATGAAGCCAGAATCATTCCAGTAATTCCCACCGCTTCGCCGCCGACAGAGTAATAGATGACAGCCATGATGATGTAGAAGATTGAAAGTCCGGTGAAGAGTTTCCAATTAGCTTTCATCGTTAGTGACCTTCTGTCTTAATGTGTGGATGATGCAGATCAAATGCTGGACGCTCTGAACGGATGCGTGGCATTGATGTGAAGTTATGGCGCGGTGGTGGACATGATGTTGCCCATTCAAGGGAAGCTCCATAGCCCCATGGATCATCAACTTCAACCATAGGAGACTTACGTGTTATCCAGACGTTGACAAAGAATGGAATCATGGAAAGCGCGAGAAGGAATGATCCGACTGTCGAAATCATATTCATGCCTGTAAAGCCATCTGTCGATAGGTAATCTGCATAGCGACGAGGGAAGCCTTTAATGCCAAGCCAGTGCTGGATAAGGAATGTTGTGTGGAAGCCGAAGAAGAGAGTCCAGAAGTGGATCTTTCCTAGACGCTCATTGAGCATGCGCCCTGTGAACTTTGGCCACCAGAAGTAGAAGCCTGCAAACATTGCAAAGACCACGGTGCCAAAGAGCACATAGTGGAAGTGCGCGACGACGAAGTAGGAGGCAGAGACAGCAAAATCAAGTGGAGGTGAAGCAAGGATGATTCCTGTCAGCCCACCGAAGAGGAATGTCACGAGGAATCCCATAACCCACAACATTGGAGTCTCGAAGGTAACGTGGCCGCGCCACATTGTGCCGATCCAGTTGAAGAACTTCACACCCGTTGGAACACCAATCAGGAATGTCATAAAGGAGAAGAATGGCAAGAGAACTTTTCCAGTTGCGAACAAGTGGTGTGCCCACACCGCAACAGAGAGAGCTGAGATTGCAATCGTTGCTGCAATCAAACCCTTATAACCAAAGATTGGCTTGCGGCTAAAGACAGGCAGAATTTCAGTAGCAATTCCAAAGAATGGAAGTGCCAGAATATAAACCTCGGGGTGGCCAAAGAACCAGAAGAGGTGTTGCCACAACATGGCACCGCCATTTGCCGGGTCAAAGAGATGTGTACCAAAGATGCGATCAGATTCAAGTCCAAGGAGTGCTGCAGCAAGTGGTGGGAATGCAAGCAGAACAAGAATAGATGTCAGTAATACGTTCCACGAGAAGATCGACATACGGAACATCGTCATACCTGGTGCACGCATTGTGAAGATTGTTGTAATGAAGTTAACGCCACCCAAAATAGTTCCAAGACCTGAGATCGCAAGGCCCATTACCCATAAATCTCCACCAATACCTGGTGAATAGGTTGAGTTAGCAAGTGGTGCATACGCAGTCCATCCAAAGGATGCTGCTCCCCCTGGAGTCAAAAATCCGATTGTTGCTTCGATAGAACCAAGGAAGTAGAGCCAGTACGAAAGCATGTTCAAACGAGGGAATGCAACATCTGCTGCACCTATTTGAAGCGGCATGATTACATTGGCAAAGCCAACGAAGAGTGGCGTTGCAAACATCAGCAACATGATGGTTCCGTGCATAGTGAAAATCTGGTTGTACTGCTCATTGCTCCAGAATTGCAATCCTGGGCGGGTTAGTTCAATACGAAGTAGCAGCGCTAGGAATCCACCGATGAGGAACCATGCAAAAGATGTTCCTAGGTAGAGGTAACCGATGCGCTTATGGTCGGTAGAGGTAATGGTCTTTACAAACTGACTTCCTCGTGAAGTCTTAGCAACTCCTTGACGAGGAGCAGCAAGTGTTGGACGTTCTGCAAAAGTTGTCATTATGCGCTCGCCTTCAGTGAGTCAAGATACTTCTGGTAGTTCTCGGGGGATACAACTTTTACCTTAAAGAGCATCTGGGAGTGATTGCGTCCGCAGAGAATGTTGCAGCGACCTGGGAACTCACCCAATTTGTTTGCCGTGAATTGCAGATGATTCGTCTCACCTGGCAGGTTCTGCATTTGAATCATGAAAGCTGGAATCCAGAATCCATGGACGACATCGTTTGATAGAAGAGTGAAGCGAACTTTCTCACCTTGTGGAACATAGAGAGTCGGCGGATTTGCAGGAGTTCCTGTTACCACTGCCTTATCGCCAGCTTCGGGATAGGTAAATTGCCATGACCACTGAAATCCATTGACTGAAATCTCGTGCTTTACAGGCGAAGTCTTATCGATGATCTTGTTCTCTTTCACTGCGGTGAAGTAGAACATGACTGCAACGATTGCAAAGGGAATGATTGTGTAGAGAATTTCAACAGGAATGTTGTATTGAGTCTGCTTAGGGAATTCACCTTTACTTGCATTGGCGCGATGAAAGACTGCTGGCCACAAGATCAGAATGAGGGTGAAGACACCCACAACTGCTGCTGCAATCCATGCACCTTGCCACAATGAGAGTGAGATGTCGTTAACGCTTGACACACCTTTAGGAAAACCCATTCCAGAAATATCTTTGGAGGAAAAAGAGCAACCAGTTAAGAAAGCTGGGGAGAGAAGGGCCGCCGCTCGGAAGAGGCGCTTTCTGCGCGGTGCGTGTGAAGACATGGGGTAAGGATAGTGGCGCGATGTGCATGCGCTCGCCGGAGCGAGTAGCGTTGATTCGGTGGTTCGTGTCACAGGAAATTTCGCCTCTGAAGGCCCTCTGCACCCTGCCGCTAGGCAGGCATTATTAGCCGCCTTCGACCAAGGATGGGCAGATCCCAAGAAACTTTCCCAGAGTTCATCCAAGGCTGCGATTCTACGAAATCATGCCCTTGAAAATATCTCGACTCGTTTGGCAATCGCAGTTGATTCGATCGAGATCCTCGGCGAACCATCATTGGGCCACTTTCTCTCTATCGCCGGTCTCTTCCACGACTCTTCACCTTTCGCATATTCGGCAATCGATAAGGGAAAAGTTCGAGCGATTGCACGTTCTCGTACTTTAGAAGTTACAGAACTCACAGTTGATGCCTCAGGTTCCATTCAAGGTCTTAACAAAGTCACAGATGGCAGCGTACTTTCGCTACAGCTAGCAAATGGTGAAACGGGAATTGTTCAGAACTCACCCGAACTAATTTCTGGTGGTGTGAGGATTGCAATCGATGCAACAGCGACTGGTCCTCGAATCCCCTTACCTGCGCGCTGGAGTACCGCACTCTTTGATGCAGCATCCTGGAACGGTCCAAGTGGTCTTGCCATCATGGCTATACGAGATCGCTCCGCCTATTCATATCCACTTCCCCGCATAGCCCCCATCAGCTCCCCCGGCAGTTACTCACTTCCATTACTGATTGCATCCGCGGTTGCTCTTGAAAACTTCACTCCAGAAGCACCTTCTCTTCGCGAGTATGCAATCGGCCAACTTTCAAAGATCGATGGCGTTCAGGTTGTTGCATCACAATCGCCATCACTTGCACATCTCTTCTCACTCATTGCAAGTGGGGTTTCAGGTGAGGCCGTTGTGAGAGAGCTTGCCGCACAAGGCATTGATGTCGATTCTGGATCAGCATGTTCTCCTGAAGATTTACAACCCAGTCATGTCTTAGCGGCGATGGGTTATGAAACCAATGGCCATATTCGCTTGACTCTGCACCACGGAACGACGGAAAGTGAAATAACTAACCTCGCCAAATCACTTGCAGAGGTGCTTACGAAGTTACGCGGGTAGATGCGCTGCTATCTCAGTTGCAGCATCTGATCCATAAGCTTCGCTAAATCGTGCAACAAATTCATCCTTGGTGAAGCGATACTCCTGTGTTCCTGTTGTTTCAATGACATAGGTAGCAATCATTGAACCAAGCTGGGCACATCGCTCGTGTGAGAGTCCCCAAGCAAGACCTGCTACGAAACCTGAGCGGAAAGAATCTCCCACACCCGTCGGATCAATCTTCGCCTTCTCTTTCGCACATCCCACTTTGATAAATGTTCCATCAGTGCTTTCAACCCGAGCACCTTCTGAGCCCAATGTGACGATGCGATATTTCACTTGTTCTAAAATCTCGTGATCGCTCCATCCAGTTTTTTGGATAGCAAGTGCTAACTCATACTCATTCATAAAGAGGTAGGTAGCACCTGAAATCAATTTCTTAATTTCATCCCCACTCATGCGTGCCATCTGCTGGGAAGGGTCCGCTGCTACCGAAACGCCCATAGCAAGGGCTACCTCTGTATGGCGAAGCATCGCTTCGGGATCATCGGGAGAGATAACAAGAATGTCGAGTTTGCCGACCTTATCCATGATGGGTTTAAGTTCAATATTTCGAGCCTCAGACATCGCACCAGGAAAGAAGGATGCGATCTGATTGAGTTCAGTATCGGTTGTTACCGTGAAGTGCGCTGTGTGTTGCTCTGTTGAGACAAGTGCGTGGGATGTGTCAACGCCATGACGGGTAAGCCATGCATCGTAATCAGCAAAATCTTTTCCAACAGCAGCGATTAACACTGGATTAAGTCCCAGAACGCCAAGACCAAATGCAATATTGGCCGCACACCCTCCGCGGCGGACTTCAAGTCCATCGACGAGAAATGAGAGAGATACTTTTTCAAGAGAACCAGCGACAAGTGAATCAGTGAACTTTCCAGGGAAAGTCATCAAGTGATCTAGACCGACTGAACCTGCGACACCAATTTTCATGGTCGCATCTAACTACAACTGATATGTATTAGCGGTGATTAGTTAAATGAATCGCCGCATGCGCATGAACCGCCTGCATTGGGATTATCGATAGTAAAGCCTTGCTTCTCGATAGTGTCCACAAAATCAACTGTTGCGCCCATGAGGTAAGGATCGCTCATCTTGTCGACAACAACTTTGACTGCGCCAAACTCACGTGTGATATCGCCTTCTTGATTGCGATCATCGAAGTAGAGCTGGTAACGAAGACCTGAACAGCCGCCAGGCTGAACAGCAACACGGAGGTAAAGGTCATCGCGACCTTCTTGAGCAAGAAGGGCAGAAACCTTTGCAGCTGCCACATCAGTAAGTGCGATGCCGGTTGTGATCTCGACTGGAGTTGTTGTTGTTTCAGTAGTCATGTGCGCAAGAATACCCGCGTTTAGGTTGCGATGGCTAACCCAAACGCACGACAATACGCATATGTCTATCAGCCTCGGTGAGCTGCTTATTCTGGGCCAAGGCTCAGACCTTGCTTCAGAGCGTGGAGTCTCATGCACTGGCGAACTGCCACCTGCAAGTGACCCGCGCCTCGTCGAACGCGCTATCGCTGCCAGAGCGGCCCTGGGAAGTCGGGCACTGATTCTGGGCCATCACTACCAACGTGATGAAGTCATTCAATTTGCCGATATCACTGGAGATTCATTTAAGTTGGCAGAGTCAGCAGCTGCCCAAAGTTCTGCTGAATTCATCTTCTTCTGTGGCGTTCACTTCATGGCCGAGAGCGCTGACATTCTCACCTCGTCCAAGCAACGAGTCATTCTGCCTGATTTAGCTGCAGGCTGTTCGATGGCCGATATGGCAACTGCGAATCAAGTCAACCAATGCTGGAAAGATCTTGAAAAACTTGGTGTTGCATCCACAACCGTTCCTGTTACTTACATGAATTCTTCCGCTGCCATCAAAGCTTTCACTGGCGAACATGGCGGCACTATCTGCACATCATCGAATGCACAGAAAACTCTCGAGTGGGCATTTGCAAAGGCGGAGAAGGTTCTCTTTCTCCCTGATCAACACCTGGGGCGCAACACAGCAGTCCTATCTCTTGGTCTCTCACTTGATGACTGCGTCTTATGGAATCCATGGAAGCCGATGGGTGGTCTGACAGAAGATGAGATTCGTGGCGCAAAAATGATTTTATGGCGCGGACATTGCTCTGTTCACGGCCGCTTTACACGTGAATCAATTCAAGAAGTTCGCACTCGAGTTCCAGGCGTTCAAGTCATCGTCCATCCTGAGTGCCAACATGAAGTTGTCGTTGATGCAGATGTTGTGGGAAGCACAGAGAAGATCATTCAAACAGTGACGGCATCTCCTGCTGGAAGTAAGTGGGCTATCGGTACTGAACTCAATCTTGTCTCTCGCCTTGCTCAGAATAATCCCGATAAAGAGATTGTCTTCCTCGATAAGAGCGTCTGCTATTGCTCAACGATGAACCGCATTGATCTTCCCCATCTAGTGTGGGCTATGGAATCAATCGTGGCAGGCCATATCGTCAACCACATTAAGGTTGATGAGAAAGTCGCCCGCTTATCCAAGTTGGCTCTCGAGCAGATGCTCGCCCTATAGTTACCGCTATGACTGAATCAACTGCTGATAAAAAAGGTCGTCCGACCCCTAAGCGCAAAGAGGCAATCGCAGCACGCAAAGTTTCATCTCTTGCCCCTGCGTCAACGAAGGCAGAGAAGAAGCGAGCTAAGGATGCTAGCCGCGCTTCACGCGTTGCAGCTCGCGCTGCCTATATGCGTGGAGATGAGAACGCACTCCCGGCTCGCGATAAGGGTCCAGTAAAGCGTTTTGTTCGTAACTATGTGGATTCACGCAAATCTATCGGTGAGTACTTCTTGCCCATCATCTTTGTTGTTCTCATCTTGACTTTGATTCCATCGCCTATCTTCCAAATCGGAAGCATCATCATTATGTATGGAGTTCTTCTCATCTCAGTGATCGATGGATTCTTCTTAAGTAAAAAGATCAAGACCGCTGTGCTTGCAAAATTCCCAGGCACAGAACTTAAAGGCATCGGCATGTATGGATGGTTGCGCTCCACGCAGATGCGCAGAATGCGCTCTCCTAAGCCATCAATTAAAGTTGGAGATAGTTTCTAACTTACGCAATTAAGCGCGAGGGTTAGGGCTCTCGTTCTTCTTAGGATCGCGCTCTGGTAACTTTCCAAGAGCGTTATCTATCGCCTTCATGACATCTTCCGTGAGCTTGATGCCCGATGCTTTGACATTTTCTTTCACTTGAGAAGGCTTTGTAGCGCCCATGATGGCACTGGAAACATTGGAGTTCTGAAGAACCCAGGCAAGTGCCAACTGGGACATTGAAATATCGAGTCCAACTGCAATCGGCTTTAACTTCTGCACAGCAGTCAGAACTTCCTCAGACATCCAACGAGAGATGAAGTCTGCTCCACTCTTCTTATCTGTGGCGCGAGATCCAGCAGGTGCTTTCTTTCCTGGCAGATATTTACCAGTGAGAATTCCTTGGGCCATCGGTGACCAAACAATCTGACCAATTCCCTCTTTCTTTGAAAGAGGTACTACTTCACTTTCAATCACGCGCCACAGGGCTGAGTACTGAGGTTGGCTTGAAACAAAACGGTTATAGCCACGAGCATCCTGGATTTTGAGCGCGTCGGAAATTTGTTGTGCATTCCATTCAGAGAAGCCGATATAGCTGACTTTGCCTTGACGGATCAGATCATCAAAAGCGCTTAGCGTCTCTTCCAGTGGAGTTTCAACATCGAAGCGATGTGCTTGATAGAGATCGATGTGATCTGTCTTTAAGCGCTTGAGGGATGCGTTGCACGATTCCATGATGTGCTTACGTGATAGTCCGCGATCATTCTTACCTGTGCCAGTTGGCCAATAGACCTTGGTGAAGAGTTCATAGGATTCGCGCTTGACACCTTTAAGGGCTTTAGCAAGAACCACTTCAGCTCTAGTGCCGGCATAGACATCGGCCGTATCAAAGGTGGTTATTCCTTGGTTAAGCGCTTCGCGCACACATTTGACTGCTGCTTCTGTCTCAACTTGTGAGCCGTGCGTGATCCAGTTTCCGTAAGAAATCTCTGAGACATACATTCCGGTATTGCCAAGGCGTCTATATTCCATAGCGACACCTTAGGGTCGTGCGTGGTGAGTTGCCAACACCTAGTCACTGTGGTTTGGTTCGACCAGTAAGACCACAACTTCATAGGTATCTCAGTAGGGGAAGTTCGGTGCAATTCCGACGCTGACCCGCAACCGTAAGAGCGTTCAACCCTGAACTGCTTAAGTCGGATTACCTGCCGAGATATTTGTTTTTTGACCAACACCCGCCGAGGTTTGCGGGGTGTAGTCCAAAGGTATTTGGCGTATTCGGCCGACCGCTAGCGAGCTACCCCTGTGAGACTCTTCTTTTTAGGAGTTCACACTGTGAAAGTAAGAAATACTCAAAAAATCGCAATTGCACTACTTCTCATCTCATCCCAAATCATTGCAGCACCTGCATCCCATGCAGCAACAAAGGGCTGGCGTTATTGGGGATACTTCCAAGCTACTCCTGGTACATCAACATGGAAAGCTGCTATGACCGGACCAACGGTTGATATTGAAGATGGGGCCGTTGAAGGATGGTCATTTGTCTTTAGTAGCGATGATGTCCCATCCGTGGCGCCCAAGACAAAACCTTCCTTTGCATCTATCTGTGGAAAGACAAAGGCAGATTCAGATACCAAGCGCATTGGTCTTGTCATCGAATTCGGTAATCCTGCTTATGCACCCAAGGGTGAGAAAGTGCAGAAACCAATTGTGCGCTGTATTACGACAGCTAAGAGCTCCCAGGGCATCGATGTTCTAGCCCAAGTGATCAAAGTTCGTTCTGCGAGTTCAGGGTTAATCTGTGGACTCAACGGTTTTCCTAAGAAGGAATGTGGCGTAGAGATTGACACACCTGCCGCGCTGATCAAGAAGTAGATAAGAAACTCATATGAAGAAGCCTCTGCACCCACTCACACTGTGGATCAGCGCGATACTCCTAGCGATAGGTGTCATTGCACTTGATAACGCATGGATCGCAGTCGCGATCGTGGGTGCGGTGGCTTCTCTTGTCTTTGCTCGACGTGATGGTTCACCCTGGGAGAGAAGTTTTATTCTCTCGCTACGAATCGGCGCAATAATTTTGGCCATTCGCACCTTTGTCGGAATTCTTATCGGGGTTCCGATTCCTGGAACTGTTCTCTTTAAGCTTCCCATTCTTGATTTACCTTCTTGGATGCCTGGCATCCGCATAGGCGGGGCTGTGACTCTAGAGCGACTGTCCTCCTCTCTTCATGAAGGCGTCATCATCGCAACGATGATCGCTCTCTTTGGAGCTGCAACATCTCTGACGAGCCCTCATAAATTGCTTCGTGTTACCTCATCATTTATCTATGAAATAGGAATCACATTAGTTATCGCCACGTCACTCTTTCCACAACTTGCAACTAGTGCGCGTCGAATTCGCACGGCACAGAAATTGCGTGGAATGGAGAACATTCATATCCGGTCTATTGCAATCCCCCTTCTTGAAGAATCCTTATCGCGCTCATTGCAACTTGCCGCAGCGATGGATGCGCGCGGATATGGCATCAGTCGCAAGCGCTCTCGCTATCGCCCGCAGCAATGGTTAATGCGCGATAACGTCATAGTTCTTCTTACTGTTGCCGCATCCGCTGTGATGGTGGCGCGATGATTACCTTCTCCAATGTGTCTTTGATTTATCCTCACTCCACCAAGACCATCCTTGAAGATCTCTCTTTTCAAATTCAAGAAGGTGAGATGGTCCTTGTCATGGGTGAGACAGGATCGGGTAAATCATCGCTGCTACGCCTGATTAACGGGCTAGTCCCCCATCACACTGGTGGCATCCTGGCCGGTGATATCTCTGTCGATGGAATTTCAACGCGATCTGTGAAGCCAGGTTCTCTTGCTCACCTGGTTGGAATTGTGGGTCAAAATCCCATCAATGGATTTGTGACAGATATCGTTGAAGAAGAGCTCGCATTCAGTATGGAGGCTCTGAACTTTGCACCTGATGTCATGCGCAAGAGAGTGGAGGAAATCCTTGATCTGCTGAGCCTCAGCGCTCTGCGCAATCGCTCCATTGCAACTCTAAGTGGTGGGGAACAGCAACGCGTTGCAATAGGTGCAGCGCTTGTGATGCAGCCCAAGGTTCTGGTCCTTGATGAACCTACCAGCGCACTGGATCCGATTGCAGCAGAGGAAGTGCTCTCAGTCCTACATCGACTCGTTCACGACTTGAGCGTGACTGTCATTATCGCTGAGCACCGCCTAGAGCGAGTCATTCAATTTGTCGATCGCATTATTTATATTGAGGGAAATGGTGAGACATCTATTGGCTCAGCAGATGAGATTCTCAAACATTCAGATCTTGTTCCACCCATTGTGAAGTTGGCTCGTGCACTTAATTTAAGTGAGATTGGCACAAGCGTTCGTGAGGTCAGACGAGCAACAGATGAGATTCGAAGTCGGGAATACCCTCTTTCAGATGTTGTAAAGAAGGCAGATTCCCCTGCAATTCAGGTGAAAGAAGTTTCACATTCTTATGGTCAAAAGGTTGCACTCAACACAATCACCACCACTATCCATCACGGTGAAATAGTCGCCATCATGGGACGCAACGGAGCAGGTAAGAGCACTCTGCTGCATTCCATTGTTGGTTTGCATGCACCTCACAAGGGAACAATTACCGTCAACGGCCAAGATCCCACAGCGCTCACAGGTGGTGTGCGCAGACAAGCAATTGGATATGTCCCTCAAGAACCCAGCGACCTACTCTTTGCTTCGAGCGTTGAAGAAGAATGTTCACATGCAGATCGTGACAATGAGTTGGTACCAGGATCAACAGCTGCACTTCTTAATCGCCTCGTTCCTCACATCTCACTCAACGCCCACCCAAACGATCTCTCAGAAGGTCAGCGTTTAGCACTCGTTCTGAGCATCGTTCTTGCAGCAAGCCCTGATGTCTTGGTTCTGGATGAACCAACGCGAGGCTTGGATTACAGAGCCAAGAGTCTCTTTGGCTTAGCGCTCAAGGAGTACGCAACGCAATTTAATAGACCGGTACTTCTTGCAACCCACGATGTTGAACTCGTTGCAGAACTTGCAGATCGAGTTCTCTTTCTTGCAGAAGGTGACATCGTCGCCGATGGCACAACACTGGAAGTTCTTCTCTCATCCCCCGCCTTTGCACCACAAGTGGCAAAGATTATGTCGCCTAAACCATGGCTGACTGTGAGCGATGTGGTGCAGGCTCTGGGAGATCTCTCATGAAGACATCAGGAATCTTCGCCTTTAAAGGTGCATCACTGATTGCGCTGCTAGCCACGAGTGCAATCAGTGCACTGGGATTTCTCTGGCCCTTTCTGATCAACGAAAAACAAGGTCATCCTCAGTGGATCTTCTTGCTCGCAACTCCTTGTGCTCTTTTGCTATTGATGATCAGCGTGAGCAATAAGGATCTAGATAGCAAATCCATTGCACTTCTTGCAGTGTTATCTGCACTCATCGCAGCGCTGCGACCTATGGGAACGGGTGCTGTAGGAATTGAACCAATGTGGTTTGTGCTTATTCTCGCAGCGCGAGTATTTGGCCCGTCCTTTGGTTTTCTTCTCGGCACAATTTCTATGTTTCTCTCTGCAATTCTCACGGGAGGACTCGGGCCATGGGTTGCCTATCAATCATTTGCAGCCGGGTGGATAGGTCTTGGAGTGGCGCTGATTCCGAGAGGGTTGCGAGGCAAATCAGAAATTTTTGTACTAGCACTCTATGGAGTAGTTGCAGCTGAGTTCTTTGGTATTGCGATGGATCTGCAATTTTGGCCCTGGACATTGGGTGCAGATACTCAACTCTCTTACGTTGCAGGCGCAGCCTTTGCAACCAATTTCTCGCACTTCATCTCCTACCATTTTCTCTCATCCATGGCTTGGGATATTCCGCGTGCAATCTTTACTGCTTCATTGATTCTCATGACAGCAAAGCCGGTCCTTCATACTTTACGTAGAGCTCACACGCGAGCAGCCTTTATGACCCCGATTGAATTTATCGAACGTGTGAAGGCATAAAGGGCAGAGCACTAATAGTGGCCGATGACTCGCGACCGCGGACATCAATGGTGACAACATCCCCAATCGCATGCTCTGGATCAATCAGTGCGAGTGCAATTCCCACTTTGAGTGATGGTGAGAAAGTTCCGCTTGTGACGATACCAATCTCTGCGCCTTCAGAATCTTTGATCGCCATTCCTGCACGAGGAATTCCTCGGTCATTAGACCGCAGCGCTTTCAGGGTGCGAACACGACCTGCCTCCCGCTGAGATTGCAGAACTTGTGAGCCGCGGAAAGATTCCTTCTTCCATCCAATAGCCCAGCCAGCACTTGCCTGCACTGGTGAAATTACAAGTGAAAGTTCATGGCCATGAAGTGGGTAACCCATCTCAGTACGCAGAGTGTCACGTGCACCAAGACCGCAGATTGCTCCATCAAAAGGCTTCATCGCTGCAACGAGTGCATCCCAAACAACCGATGCATCTTTCCAGGATGGAACTAACTCATATCCATGTTCGCCGGTATATCCGGTGCGACAGAGAATCACATCGCATCCTGCGATTGTGACGTGAGCAAATGCCATGTAATCCATTGTGGGGTTGATGCCAAGGCTCTTTATAACATCGACCGCACGTGGACCTTGCAGTGCAAGAACGGCAAAATTCTCGTGAAGATTTGTCACAGTTATTGCATCCGGTGCATTCTCCTTAAGAACACGAACGACATCTGTCGTGTTGGATGCATTAGGAATTAGGAAGAAATCTGAATCTGAGTTGCGATAGGCAATCAGATCATCGACCACCCCACCATCGGGATTACAGAGCAAGGTGTACTGCGCCTTGCTATCGATGATGCGACCTAAATCATTGGTAAACATGGAATTCAGAAATTCGAGTGCGCCTTCACCCTTCACACTTGCCTTACCGAGGTGAGAGACATCAAAGAGGCCTACTCGTTCACGAACAGCGGCGTGTTCTGCCAGAACTCCTGCTCCCGGATACTCAATGGGCATCAGCCAGCCACCAAAATCGGCCATCTTCGCCTGTAGGTCGAGATGTTTCTGATGCAAAGGTGAGTTTTTCACAACGACAACTTACACTTACGATTCGCATCTGCTGAGTATCAGCCGAGTGATATCTAGAGGAGTCGCCATGACCACGATCCGCCTTTCAGACGGCATTGTTAAAGATGATGTCTTAGTCCTTGGTTTGGCATTTAAGAACTCCAAGTCCACAAAGGCTGGAGCACCTTCCCTGCAGATTGAAACAGGCGATCTCGCCCTAGATACCAAATCTCTCATGCAATCACTGGCTGATTTAGGTGCCACAGGAAAAGCTGATGAAGTCATCAAAGTTCCCGGCACTTCCACGCGACTCATCGTCTTCACAGGTCTTGGAAAGGCCAGCGCTAGCTATGACCACGAAGTACTTCGCCGCGCAGCAGGGGCAGCAGCACGCGCACTAGCCGGCAACTCGAGTGCAACATTTTCACTTCCCGCCAAATCTCTATCGGGCATCAGGGGCGTTGCAGAAGGTGCGGGGCTTGGCTCCTATCTCTTTGATCAATTTAGAGGTTCAACAAAGAACGGCCAGAAGTCACCTTTAAAATCCATCACAGTTCATACTGATTTAGCTTCCCAAGCCAGCGCAAAGGCTGTTGCGAAGTCGGCAGAGATTATTGCAACCTATACAAATCTTGTGCGCGATCTGATCAATACTCCCCCAAGCCACTTAACTCCAGAGACGTTCTGCTCAGCAATCAATGACGCAGTCAAGAAGGCAGGAGGCGCTGCCCTTGGCCTCAAAGTCTCTGTCATGACAGATGCACAATTGAAGTCAAAGGGCTACGGTGGAATTATTGGAGTTG
>Ga0209596_1002640_pt1 | contig 14668 bp, 9 predicted proteins | sample M_130807_MF_Meta_FD_187314 | JGI IMG/M metagenome (GOLD analysis project Ga0209596, IMG submission 187314) | Freshwater microbial communities from Lake Montjoie, Canada to study carbon cycling - M_130807_MF_MetaG (SPAdes) (version 2) | ecosystem: Environmental > Aquatic > Freshwater > Lake... | reverse complement strand
TAAATTCACAAAGTCAGGTTCTTGGCAGCGCGTGGCGAACATAGCGTGATCCATGCCAGCCAAAACTGTCAGTGGATTATGTCCGGACGATTCCCAAGTGAATGGATCAATAGCGGCGAACGGACGTCGCGCGATTTCATTCCACGACCACCACAAATCGGCGGCGATGTTGCGCAGGTCGCGCTCAAGACTTTCAATCGCCTTTGCATCCTTTGGTTTGAATTCCAAATTCTTGGCGACAAATTTTTTCCGAGTGGTCGTGATCGTGGCTTTGGAAAGGCTTGATTTTTGTTTGGTGAATGGAATGTCGGAGTTGGCCATATCCGTTGACAATCGTCGAAAAGACCGCGATGCGCAAGCCATGGCAAGTGATTTTTTCCATCAGTTACAAATATTGATGCGGGCTGAATGTTTGCAAGGAAAGCCTTTGGAATTCACAGACACATTGCGCGAAAGTTCCGAAACTTTTATGTTGAATGCTTGGACTTGAAACGTCCACAATCCACAGCCAATGTGCGTAATTTTGCAGCTGATTTGGCTGTAAGAGCGTTCGGTTCTAACCGCCATGACCAATTGCCGTGGGACACGCCAGGCACATTCATTCTGTCGCGACGAGTAAGGCCCAAGGCATCTTGTGCGGCAACAATGGCGGTGTTGGAAGGACTTGCGTAGGCCAACCGAATCATGGCTTCTTCTGGACGATTTGGATTGGCGCCGGACATTTCCATGAAGCGGGCACGTGCGGCTTGCGGAAGTCCCAGCCACCAACCACGAGTGGTGTCATTGTCATGCGTGCCTGGATACACCACGCAGTGCTGTGGATGTCGATGCGGCAAGTCGCTGGAGTTTGGTGCGTAGAACGCATTGTGCAGAAGTTTCATGCCAGGCAAATGAAAATCATCGCGCAACTTTTCTACGGAAGGAGTCAGCGCGCCAAGATCCTCCGCGATCAGCGGAAGTGTTCCGAATTTTTTTTGTATGGCCGTAAGCAATTCACGACCAGGAGTTGGCCGCCACACGCCATGGCGCGCGGTCTTTGCGGAACCTGGAATTTCATAGGCGTGCTTCAAACCAACAAAGTGATCTATGCGCAGCGCGTCAAATCGATCCAAGGCAATCTTCACGCGACTGATCCACCACGCAAAGTTGTCGCGCTTGTGAGTGGTCCATCGATAGTGAGGATGCTCCCACAATTGACCATTCTTTGAAAAACAATCTGGCGGAACGCCGGTGACCACGTCGGGTTTGCCTTTGGCGTTGAGCCGAAACAAGTCGGGTCGGTCGCGCACATCGGCGGAATCCAAACTGACAAAAATGGGGAGATCGCCAATTAAATGCACGCCAATTTTTTGACAGTGCGCGCGCAATTGCCCCCATTGCTTGGCGAGTTGAAATTGCAAAAAGGCGTGCAAAAGTGGGTCATTTCCGTCTTGCGCCGCGAAATCGCACCACCCATTCAGCCACGACACGTTCAGGCGCAAAAATTTCTGAAAGTCGCGGCGGCTCATGCCGCCATCGGCCACAAAATTGGCGAAGGCTTGGTGAAAGCGCGGCCACTTGAACGCGCGCGCCTTTGCGTAATTTGTATTTCCACGGCCAAGTTCGTTTGGAGCACGCAACGCGCTTGGAGCGATCAGTTTTTCACGCGCCAGAATTTCCAAACTAAGAAAGAGCGGCTCAATGGCAAAACTACTTGTCGCGGAATAGGGCGAGTCACCTTTGCCCACTGGACCAACAGGCAACATTTGCCACAGTGTTGAACCAGAGGCGGCAATCCAATTGGCAACTTCAAACGCGCCTGGACCAAGGTCGCCAATGCCATGCGGACCTGGCACGCTGCTTAAGTGAAGAAGCATTCCCGCACGACGCTGTTGAAATATGGAAGTGGTCACAATGAGTTCCTTTAAGCGATCATGATGCGAAGCCACATTGTGTGAAGCCATTGTGGCGATTTATTTTTTCGCGGCGGGCCGAACCCAGACACATCCCGCGGTGCCTGGAATAGATATGTTTGGAAATACGGATTTGTCAGCGGTGACACCAAAGACAAGTTTCCACTTGCCACCAGTGTCTTCATTCAATTCCGCAGGCAACGCAACCTCCGCGACTTGATCGCCCGCATTGAGCGCCACCAATACTTGCTCGCTCTTGTCGGCGCGCAGAAAAACCCAGGCATCTTTCTGATCATCGGTCAACACGGTTTGAAATGAACCTGTTCGCAGCGCCGTATGCGCATTGCGCAGGACCGTTGCGGCCTGGTAAAAATCCAGTTGGTCTTGCATAACCTGGTTTTCATCGGGCTTTTCATAAGGCTGCAAGTCTTTCCACAGCATGGGCTTGCGATTATTTGGATCACCTGAACCCCACATGCCAACCTCCGTGCCATACCAAATCATGGGCGCACCCACGTAGGTCATTTGCAACAGAGCCAACAGCCGCACGCGGCGATAGTCCTCGGCGCGCGGCTTGGAAGCGTTGTACGTAGTCACCGTCTGCTCGCGGTTGTTGTCGTTGTATGTGCGATCGGGATTCAACGCCATGCTGACAATGCGATCGGTGTCGTGGCTGTCAACAAGATTCTGCATGACGTAGGTGGCTTCACTTGGATACGCCAAACGCAATTTCCCAAGTTGCGCATCCAATTCGCTTGGCTTCATTTTATTGTTGCGATTTAAGATCCACTGAATAGCTGGCTTGCCAAATTCATAATTCATGACAGCGTCAAAAGATTTGCCATCAAGCCACGCATCCGCGCGCGTCCAAATTTCGCCAGTGATGTATGCGTTGGGATTGATGTCCTTCACAAACTTGCGCCACTCGTGCCAGAACACCATTGGAACTTCATTCGGAACATCAAGTCGCCAGCCATCAATACCGTCGCTTGGATCGCCGTCGCCATTGGGATCCATCCAGCGCTTGGTGACCTCAAAAATATGCTTGCGCGCGCTTTCACTGGCGATACCGTGCTCATCATCCTTGCGGAAAGTTGGCAACTCGCTGTAGCCAAACCAACCCTCGTACTCGAAAGGCTCCCAACTTTTAATGTTGAACCAATCCGCATAACGACTGGCTTTGCCATTCTTTTTCACATCCAGGAATGCCGGATGTAGCGTGCCCACGTGATTGAAGACGCCATCAATAACAACATGAAATCCCTGCTTTTTCGCCTCTTTTATAAATGCAAGAAATTGCTTGTCGGTGTCCGTCCAAGTCCATGTGGTGGAGTCAAGCAAATCTTCGGCGGCTTCGGCCTTCTGATAGCCGCCCTTCTTTCCAAACGCATCGTCAATATGAATGTAATTGGTGGCGTTGTATTTGTGAGGAGTGCTGGCTTGGAACATAGGCAACAAATACAAGGCATTCACACCCAACTTTTTTAAATATGGAAGCGACTGCTGCATGCCGGCAATATCACCGCCATACATTCGGCCAAACACAAAATGGCTGTAGAAGGTTTCGCCGTCTTTACCTTCCCAAGGACTGGTGGAATACCACTCACTCTTCCAAGGGCGCGTGTTGTCAGGATCATTGGTTGTGTCACCATTGCGAAACCGATCAACCATGATTTGATACCAAATTGCGTTCTTGGCCCAATCAGGGGTTGAGAAAGTCGAAGCATGTTTTTGATCAAGGGAATAAATTTCGTCGTCGCGCAATTGAGTTGGTCCGTCCTGGATAAGAAATGTGTAATCCGTTGGCGAAGTGATTTTGGGAAGAACAACTTCCCACCATTCAAACGGGTCGAGTTGTCCGACACGCCGCATGGGTAATGCACCAAACTCGCGAGTCGCCAAGTTTACAGATTCAACATCATTTGCGAGCGTGCGGTAGCGAATGACCCATGAATCCTCGGTCATTCGCTCGCGATCTTGGGCACGTGTTGGATCATGACCAAGCGCAATGGGATTTATTTTTCCATCACCAAGCTTCGCCAGTGCGGGGTCAAGCGTGAGCAGCGCTCCAAGACGAAGCACGGAATTATTTCCGCCATTCCCATCAGCGAGCTTGAGTACATTTTGTGGATCCGCCAACCACGTGTCGCCATCGACAACAAATTTATACGAGTGCGTTCCTTCGGGCAGTTCAACACTTGTGCTCCAACTTCCATCTTTCGCGCGCTGCATAGGTGCGGCAAGTTTGTTCCAATTATTGAAATCGCCTGCAAGCGAAACCTGCTTGGGCATGGCCAGAGTTGGAGTGAAAGTAAAAGTAACGAACCACCGATTGTTTGCGGCAACGCGAGTGGCTGACGTTGCGGATGTGCCTGAGCCCGAATTCTTGTCTGCCGCTTTCGCTGGAATTTTGGTGGCAGAGATGGAAGACGGAAGTTGCCCTGGACTTTGCTTGGTTGGCCGTTGAACCAGTGGAATGCGTGGCGGAAATTCCTGCGGCGGCGCCATAGTTATGGCAACCATGGCAAGTGGCATCACAACGCAGAGCATTAATGCGCAACAAATTCGTGGCATTTTGCAAGCATGCTTTCCCACAAAACGAAATGTTCCAATGAGAGCGCAAACATGATTGAAAGGCAAACTTTGACGCATGGTGCTGTATGAGAACCATATACTTCTTTCATGAGTCGCGGTAGCGAAATCTGGAAAACTTTCACGTATCTAGCTCGTGGGTTTTTCGCATTCGCCGCCATTGCGCTTGTGCTGTGGAGTTTCGCGCGCGTGGGCCTGCGCCAATTGAATCATTGGAGCGCGTCCGCTCAAATCAAACAAGAATTAGTTGTGCTGCATTGGTCTGGCGAAGGCGGTCCTGAGGAAGACGAAATTGTTGACAACAGTTTGCGCGCCTTTGAAGCCGCCAACCCTGGCGTGCGCGTGCGCCGAATCAATCCCGGGGACGCGGGCAGTTTTTACACCAAGTTGCAAACCATGCTTGCTTCCGGCGAGCCGCCCGATGTCTTCTATGTTGGCGCTGAACGAGTCGCAAGTTTTTCCGACATGGGTTTGCTTGAGCCGCTTGATGGCTTTTTGGAAAGCGATGGCAAGGTCAATGTGGCGGATCGAATTAAGCTTGAGGATTTTTACCCCACCACCGTGTCCGCCTTTCGATTTGATGGAAAAACTGCGGGAAATGGCGCGCTCTATGGCATACCAAAAGATTTCACAACAGTCGGCTTCTATTACAACAAAGATTTGTTCAAGAAGGCTGGCTTGAAATTTCCGAGCAACAATTGGACATGGGATGAATACATCGCAGATGCGCGCGCCATTGCCAAATTGAAAGACGCCAATGGCGAAGGTTACATCGGCAGTGAATTTGTGACGTGGCCAATGATGGTGCGCGCTTACTTGCGCAGCGAAGGCGTGGAGGTGCGCGGAAATAATTTTGATGAACTTCGCTTGGAAGATCCCAAGGTGCAAGCCGCGCTGGAGCGCCTGCGGTCGTGGCGCCAAGATGAAACCAACACGCTCACAAGTGGTCGCAGCAAATTGGCCACCGGCGCCGCGGTCTTCACAACTGGTCGTGTTGGAATGGCGGGTCCTTTCGGACGATGGGTTGTTCCCGAGTACCGCCGCATTCAAGACTTTGATTGGGACTATGCCCCGCTTCCTCACGGCGCCGCGGACGGAAATGTGATTGCAACCGTGTCGTGGTCCATGGCCAAGCAAAGCAAGAACAAAGACACCGCGTGGAAACTTATTCGCTGGCTCACGGGTCCAGACGCTCAGGCATCCGGCGCCAAATTAGGTCTTGCAATTCCAACCATTCGCTCCGTTGCGCAAAGTCCAGCGTTTCTGGATTCCAGCAAGAAACCGCTGAATAATCAAGGATTTTTAGATCCCGCTCCCAACGCTCTGGTGGTGGATTGGCCCGCGAATCCGCGCTTTGAACAATTACTTGGTGGCACACTTGACCGCTCGTTGAAAGTGGGCGATCAAACCGTGAAGCAATCCACGGAGGACTTCAATCGCTTGTGGAATGCCGAAGCCATGAGTCCATTGGCGCGCGCGCAATTTGAATCATTTCCATGGGCCATCTTTGGATGGACTATTTCACTGTGCGCCCTTGCGATTATTTCAGTGTTGGCTTTCTTGGCGCTGCGTTCTTACGGCGATCGCGCAATGACGCGCGAGGCGCGCTGGGGCTGGCTACTGGTATCGCCGTGGCTGTTGGGGTTCATTCTTTTCATGGCGTTTCCAATTGTCATGAGCCTGCTTCTTGGCTTTGCAAAGTGGCGCGGTGTAAGCACATTGGATGAAGCCACCTGGGTCGGTTGGGGAAATTACAAACAACTTCTGTTCCACGACGAACGATTTATCACAAGTTTGAAAGTGACTTTGTACTACACGCTCATCGCCGTTCCTGGTGGACAAATATTGGCGCTGTTAGCCGCGCTGTTGATGAATCAAAAAGTGCGCGGCATTCATTTTTTCCGCGCGGCATGGTATTTACCAAGCGTGCTTGCCGGAGTTGGCGTAGCCGTGCTGTGGCGCTGGGTGTTTGACACCGACGGCGGACTTATGAATGCGGCGCTGCGACCAATGCTTCATCTAGTTGGAGCCACGCCGCCGGATTGGTTTGGAAAAGATGCCGCTGTGTGGGGCGCACCCGCGTTTGCCATCATGGGTTTCTGGATGGTGGGTGGTGGAATGATGATTTATTTGGCGGGTTTACAGGGTATTCCAGAAGAATTGCACGAGGCCGCTCAAATTGATGGCGTGGGAGCGGTCGGCCGATTTCTGCGCATCACCGTTCCAATGTTGAGCCCGGTGATTTTATTCAACGTGATCATGTCCATCATTGGATGCTTTCAAGTGTTCACGCAAGCCTTCGTCATGACTGGCGGCGAGCCGGGTGATCTCACGCGCTTCTATGTGCTCTATCTATACAACCAAGCTTTCGAATTTTATGAAATGGGATACGCCAGCGCCATGGCATGGATTCTTCTGCTGATTATTTTGGCGTTCACCATGCTCACACTGCGTGGTAGCCGCAAACTTGTTCACTACGAGGGTCTGCGTCGATGAGTAAGAACCATGGCGCAACAAATATGAATTTTGATTCCGCGCGCGCCGGCGCCGTTGGTGGCGGACTCACGCGAACTCTTTCATTCGTGGCGCTTGTCTGCGGAACAGCAATTATTGTTTTTCCACTTTTATGGATGGTGCTGGTCAGTTTGCTCACACCGGATCGCGCGCAAGCCGCTACCGTGAGCGGTGACCTGACGAAATTAATTTCAAGTGATCCGCAGTGGAATAATTTTCCAGACGCGCTTTCACAAATGGGATCAGTTCGCTGGAAAGGCTTCTTTGACGCGTTGGCCAACAGCATTGTGGTGACCACATTGGTGGTCGCGGGCACGGTGCTGTCATCTAGCTTGGTGGGATTCGCATTGGCGCGCATACGATTTCGCGGCAATAACGCGCTGTTTTTGCTTATGTTGGCCACCATGATGTTGCCCGGACAAGTCACCATGATTCCACTGTTTCTGCTGTTTCGAAACTTGGGTTGGGTGGACACCATTCTGCCGCTTGTTGTGCCAGCGTTCTTTGGCAGCGCGTTCTTTATCTTCATGTACCGACAATTTATTGCGCAAGTTCCAGAGGCGCTGGTTGAAGCAGCCAAAGTGGACGGTTGGGGATGGTTTGGAATTTGGTGGCATGTCATGTTGCCGCTGTGTCGACCGGTCACGGCCATCTGCGCTGTGTTCACGTTCATCTTCACATGGAACGACTTTTTGGCGCCGCTGATTTACCTGCATTCCGATGAGCAAGCCACGCTTGCCGTGGCGCTGAATAGTTTCCGAAATCAATATGGCGGCGTGAACAAAGTCAATCTACTCATGGCCGCAAGTCTTGTGACCATGATCCCCTGCATCTTGCTGTTCCTTGTGGCGCAGCGGCAATTTATTGAAGGCCTGGGCAAAGGCGCCGTCAAAGGCTGACGCAGTCGTAATTCAAACGGAGATTTTTCATGGCAGCTATTTCTCTTGAGCGTGTTGGCAAAATTTATCCCGGCAACGTGCGCGCTGTTGAAGGTGTTGACTTGAACATTGCCCACGGTGAATTCACCGTGCTGGTTGGTCCATCTGGCTGCGGAAAAAGCACACTTTTACGCATGATCGCTGGATTGGAAACCATTACCGAAGGCGTGATGAAGATTGACGACTTGGTGGTGAATGAATTGCCGCCGCAAGCGCGCGACATTGCAATGGTGTTCCAAAATTACGCGCTCTATCCGCATATGAATGTCCACGACAACATGGCGTTTGGCTTGCTGCGTCGAAGGCAATTTCCCAGCCGTTTAAAATCGGTTTTATCCGGTGCATATCGCGCTGGCCGTCGCGCGGAGCACATTGAGATTTCACAAAAAGTCAACACCGCCGCTGCCACCCTAGGAATCAATCAACTTTTAGACCGCCGCCCCGCCGCGCTATCAGGTGGTCAACGCCAACGCGTTGCGCTTGGTCGCGCGCTGGTGCGTCAACCAAAAGTTTTCTTACTTGATGAACCGTTGTCCAACCTAGACGCCAAACTGCGCGTTGAAATGCGCGCCGAACTACGCATGTTGCACAGGCGCCTGGGCGTGACCATGGTGTATGTCACGCACGACCAAGAAGAAGCCATGAGTTTGGGCGACCGCGTAGTGGTGCTGAAGGACGGCTTGGTGCAACAGATTGCTGCGCCGCAAGAAATCTATTCCAAACCAGCCAATCGATTTGTGGCTGAGTTTGTTGGAACTCCCTCTATGAACATGTTTACTGGGTCACTGTTCATGCAAGAAAATACGGCCACATTTCGTTCAAAATTACTGCTATTACAAGGGAATGCACCTGCTTGGAAGCCACTCACTGCAAGCTTGCCAAGAAGTGCTGTGTTGGGAATTCGACCCGAACATGTCTTGTTGAACGCAACAGGTGGCTTTACCGCCACCGTAGAAGCAGTTGAACATTACGGCGACCGCATGGATGTGGTTGTGCAAACTTCAGGTCACCGCTTGGTCGCACGCTGCAGTCCAGATGCATCTATTCAAGAAGGTAAATCGATTTCCGTCGCGGTGGATCTCACGCGCGCGCATTTGTTTGAGCAAAATGAAATTGGAAAGCGAATGGCGTAGTCAATTATTGACTTTACACCCTATATTCAATAACACTATTGCAAGATCGCCCGAATCGACAACGCCTGAGAAGTCAACATCCGGCGCTTCGCACCATGCGCTGCAACCCATGCTTAATAGCACTTCGGCAACGTCGGCACTGTCTATTTCGCCGGACCCATCTAGATCGCCGATGCATGTTTGATACGAATGAACGGTGACATCCAACCCGTACGACATGGGCCCGTTGTAAACCAGAGGTAATGGAGCCGGTGAATCAAATGGCGTTGTCACAATAATGAGAACATCGCCTGCGGCAACTGGAATCTGATCGGTATAAAATCCTCCACCACTCTGCAATTTTATTTGATGTGGGCACCCACCGTAATCTCCGTACAAGTCCACCGCGGTGTCGGGGTCGGAGCCTTGCTCTATAAAAAACAGGCTATACAAAGTATTTCCATTGACAGGAATTCCATTGCGATCGGACATGCTTAACGTCACTGAAATAGAGCAACCTTCCGGCACAGAAAATCGGACCCAATCCATGTCGCGAAAGCGTCTCCCCCCTGAATTCAAATATGTCCCAACAACTCCTTTTACGCGAAATGATTCGCCAGGAATTCGTGCGCCCGCTTCAAGAAACGGATACGGCGCGGACTGATTCCAACCGCCGTTGTCATCAACGCCGCCAGTTGAACTGCCGTCAGCGCCTGTGTTGAATTCCGTATCTGTAAAATTTCCCGCGCCGCTGGAATTGCATTGTGCAAAGACGCTTGGCGCACCCATGGCCACAACGCATGCTCCCGCGCATATCGCATTGCGTTTGAACATGTTTTGAATACAGAGGGTCCCAGTTAAAAAACTATACAAATGAAATGGTTTCATGCTGACTCGTTTCTCATTCACCGCAATGATCAAGATCTTGTTGTGAACGTATATCTACACGTAGGGTTATCCGATTCAAAACCTGGTGAGTTGCAGCATATTCAAATTATTTGTGAAACAGTTCACCAAAGAAAACCCCTCGGCCGTGTGACCGAGGGATTCATTTGCATTCAACTTCATGCGGCTCACATTGCCGCGATCAAACTTATTGGCAGGCACCAGTGCTCAAGAGCACCAGAGACACGTCGCCGGCATCCACTTCACCTGAGCCGTCTAAGTCACTTGGGCAAAGTGGGCAAGCACCAGTATCTAGAAGACACAGTGACACATCGCCGGCGTCCACTTCACCTGAGCCGTCCAAGTCGCCGTAGCAAAAGCCACAGGCGTCTGCACCAAAGGCGCTAAAGAATTGATCACCAGGAATGGAGGCAAAATTCACGCCACGCACTGCACCTGGGAAACCTCCGATGTATCCACCAACACCATCGCCACCTAAATTGCCATTGGCAAGCGGCAGCGAACCAAGCACTTGGTTACTGACGTAATCGTGGCCATTTCCGTTGATAAACGCACAGACTTTAATGTCTGATGCGCCATCCCACGCAAGCAGGACAAGCGGAATTTTCATTTCAATTCCTGTGACAACTCCGCAACCAGAACCTGGATTCGCGGAATCACCACTGACGCCGCCAGTATTTTTGTTGCTGATGGAAAGTTGGCAACCGTACACCTGATCGTCCAACAAATTCACGCCTGTTGGACCACTGAAAATGCCGTTGCCAATGTACGCGCCCACGCCGCCGCCATTGGTCAACACCTGAGCAATGTTGGCGTACTGCGTGACGGGATCTCCGCCAAGAGTTGTCATTAAGCAGAAGTCGGCTGCGAAGCCGGCATCAAACTTCAAGCCGGCGTATCCGTTGACATCGTCGCGACCCATTTTATTCAAGCCGTTGTAGTCAATGTCAGCGTTATCGCTGCGAAGTTCGTTTTGGCCTTCACCTGCAACGCTGTCAATGAAAATGTCGAGCTTGTTGAAATTGCTTTCAAGGTTGCCCGCCATAAATACATAGAGATACCCGTTGGCCGAATCAAGCCTGACATACGCCGCGTCAAGTTCGGAACCGTTGGCGTAACTGTTCACGCCGTCAGTGGCATTTCCGAAACCAGTGTGAACCACTTGCGACGCTTTTGGATTTCCATATCCAGCATCACAGGTTCCATCAACTGTCACTTGCGCCATGGTGGTCGCGCAACAAATCATGACCGGAGCAGCAAACGAGGCGATCGACGCTAATTTCATTTTTTTCATTCTCCAAAAATTTTAAAAGTGATCGCTCATTACGGCCGTAATGAGTGCAACCCTTCGCTTGATCAACCTACTCCCGATTTGGAGAAATAAAAGTAGATTATTCAAAAATAAGCGTTTTTATGAGATTGGTTGCGGAATTATTATTCAAATTAAACCCAGTCGTAACACAATTATCGGCTTGCTCAGAACGCGAACTACGATCCAATTTGGAAATCGTCTATACATCACATATGCCCAAAATTGCGATACGAATTGCCTACGAGGGCACCAACTTTCACGGCTGGCAGCGGCAAGAACCGCCTGATAAACCGCCGTATCGAACCATTCAAGGCGAGTTGGACAAGGCGTTGGCGGACCTATTTCAAATGCGCATTCTAACTTCTGGCGCAAGCCGAACGGACTCGGGGGTTCATGCCGACGCGCAGGTTGCAGCGTTCACGGCGGAAACAAAGATTCCAGTTCCGAGAATTCCCGCGGCGCTGAACACGCGCCTGCCTGGCGATATGCGCGTGCTGAAAGCGTGGTTGCCGACGGAAGAATTTGATCCCGTGCGCGACGCGGAGGAAAAGGGATATCGCTACGAAGTTTCACATGGCGATCATTTGCGCGTGAGGCCTATTTTTGATCGGCGCACGGTTTACTTTTCACCGCATCACATGGATGTCGAACCCATGAAATTGGCCGCGGCCATGTTTGTTGGCCAGCATGATTTCAAGGCGTTCGCGCATTCCGCGCATGGACGCGAAAGCACTGTTCGCACTATCTTCTCATGCGAGGTGCACGCATTGAACACGGACAGAATCGTGATCGATATTTCAGGCAATGGATTCCTGTACAACATGGTCAGGATTATCGCCGGCACAATCACCGAAATTGGGCGTGGGCGCATGCAGTTGGACGCTATTCAATCCGCGCTGGAAAGTGGCGACCGGCAACTTGCTGGACCAACATTGCCACCCGAGGGTTTGCGCCTGAAATGGATTCGCTATTCCCAGGAAAAATCACAGGAACCAATGTGATCAGTCAACTCTTACATGTTTACAAATCGCGGTGTTTGCCAACGCGCGATGTGTGGGAGCAAAACCGCATGGCGCGAATTGCGTTGTTGGCATGCGTGATGTGGATCAGTTGCGTCGGCGCGCCACATACCGCCGCGCAAATATTGCATCTGGACGCGCCACCAAATCCAGCGTGGCCAAATCCATCTTCGGTGACCGTGCTTGCGGACGCGCTTATGCGCGAAGCTGACAAGTTGGATGCCGCCGCAAAAAGTCCTTCCGCGCAAGCGGCGTGGCGGCGAATGGCCGCGGTGATTTTGCGCTTGCATGGCGCGTCGGCGCTTTCGGATTCATCGCCCGCTGCGATCGCGTTGGTCATGGTGGCGATCCGCAAGGACATGGACCCGCACTTGAATACTCCCGCGGCGCAATTGTTCGCGGCGGAGTGGAATGCTCGCCCCGATCCCAAGGCGGATCCCATGCCGGATTTTGCGCGGCTACTCGCTGGAATCGCGGAGATGCCCGCCGTGGCGCCGCAACCTTGCGCATGCGAAGAGGGAAATGAATTGCTGAAAAAAATTCTGCCCGTGTCAACGGCGGCCAGCACCGCGCCGGACCTGCAGCAATCCACCGCCGCTGTCGTGGATGCGGCCAATCAAGCGGCATTCGCGCTGTGCGCCCTGAATAAAGCAGCATTTGAAAATCCAGCCGCTCGTAAAAGAATCGCCGACCAAGTGAACGCCGCGGTCAAAGGACTGAATGATCCCGCGACACGCGCGGAATCTATTGTGCAATGCGCCAAGATTGGCGCCATGGGTCAATGCATAGAGGCATTGAATCAATACCGCGCCGTGGCTAGCGCGACGAGTGTCTCCAAATCTGATCGCATTCCAGAGGCGCTGCGCGTGTTGAACGCAAAAAAAGATCCGGCGGATGCGGCGCGCAATCTCAATCGAGTTGCGAAAATTATTAATTGTATGACGCAGGCGCGGCAGATCAACGTTGACACGATCGCTTTGCCGCTGAGAAATTTTGCGCGCTCGCTCAAGCGCCATGCAAATGCCTCCGAGCAACTGGGACTCGCGCGCATTGAAACCCTCACCAAGAATGGGTTCGACGCCAATGATCCTTCGCTTGCAACGCTCTTTGTAGCTCAGGAACAATTGGTGCAGGACATCAACATGCTTGAGCGCTTAAGTGCCGCGCTGAACAACACGCAAGCGAAGCAAAGCAAACAAACCAAGCAACTGATCGCGGTCATGCAAACTCTTTCCGCGGGTCTTGATGATCAAAGTTTTTCGGATCTCTTTCGTGAGCGACTTCAATCCATGGATCGCCAACTGGATATTCTGCTCACGGCTGAAAATACGGCCAACATGTCAGCCGCTGTGCAAGCCGAAGTTGCCGTGATTCACCAAAGGTGGCTCGATGCCTGGGCCGCCAATACTCCCGCAAAAGCGCTTGAAAACATTGAAAATTTTGTTCGCTGGGCCGCTGCCAAACGCGCCCTTGACGCGCTTGATGCCGCACCAGTTGAGTGGCCCGGCGCACGCTTGGATTGGGCGACCTCACGCGATGCGTTGCGTTTGTGTGTCAGCGACGGTGACGGAGCGCTGGCGACAGACAACTTGAAAGCCATGAAGCCATTTCTTGCGCCACTGCGTAAAGATGCCGCGGCTTCATTGGCGTGTGGTCTGCGTCTTTGTCAATCAGAAAAACTTTCCTCGGAAACTCCTGCAGTCACGCGCGATCTCTGCGCCATGCAAAATGACAAAAGTGTCCAAGCCATCGCCGTGTTGCTTCGCTTGGAGCAAGAGCGGCGAACACTGCTCAAGACCAATCCAAAAGTTGCCGGCGAGTTCCTCAACGCGCGCAATGAATGGGTTGCGGAACTTCCGCCATCACTGCAAGACCATCTGCCAGATGGCCTGCTTCCACCGTCAACTCCGTAACATGAAATACATTTATTGCGAACAAAGTCCATTGGCGAATTGGAGTAAAACACCATGAATATCGCGGTTATTGCGGCGCATCCAGATGATGCCGAACTTGGTCTTGGCGCAACCATGGCGCTGCTGGCTTCGCAAGGCCATCGCGTTCTTATTATTGATGCCACCAATGGTGAGCCCACTCCATTTGGCGATGTCGCAACGCGCGCGCAAGAAGCCGCGGATGCCGCCACCATTCTTGGCGTTGAACGAATGAATCTTGGCTGGACTAATCGCGCCATCACGCATGATCTTGCTTCGCGCCACGCGCTTGCCGCTCAACTGCGGTTGAATTCAATCGACATTATGTTTGTGCCTCACCCACTCGACACGCACCCAGATCATTTGGCGTTGACCAAAATTTGCGTGGACGCTCGCTTTGACGCCAAGTTGACCAAGTGCGCAATAGCGGGCGAGCCACACCACCCGCGCCG
>Ga0209596_1002638_pt1 | contig 14671 bp, 27 predicted proteins | sample M_130807_MF_Meta_FD_187314 | JGI IMG/M metagenome (GOLD analysis project Ga0209596, IMG submission 187314) | Freshwater microbial communities from Lake Montjoie, Canada to study carbon cycling - M_130807_MF_MetaG (SPAdes) (version 2) | ecosystem: Environmental > Aquatic > Freshwater > Lake... | reverse complement strand
ACGTTAAGAGTGTTACCGATCTTTGCGCCGCTAACGGCAAATTGATCGTCATAGTTGCGGTCAACTTCAGAGGAGAAGGTCAACTCGTTTTCCAAGACCATCAACGCTTCGTTGGTGATCATGGAGATGGTAAGCAGATTGTTGCTCATTTCATTTCCTTAAAAAAAGATTGATTTAGCGGATTCGCCCTGCCATTCGTGCGGCTTTGTAGGCTTGATATGACCCTTCAAATTTACCATCGCTGGTAAGGGGCACATCTCTGCCGTTTGCCGCCGATCTGATTGGGTTAATCGGCGCTGGCGCTTTACTTTTCCCAACAACAGTCTTAGATGTTGGCTCAGTCTTTTCAAACTGGGCTTCCAGCTTTCCAATGCTTCTCAAAGCCGATGCCACGGTCATGCCAGAAAGTTTCTCTGCAAACTCGGGATTCTCGGCAAGGTGATACAGAATTCTCGGCCCTACATCTGATTCAAAGATTGCGTCCCGCACTTCGTTGCTCACAACAACGTCAGCAGAACCAACCATATCGTCAAAATCAGGCATCTCAGACTTGGCAGCTTTAACCCGATCAGTCCAGGCGTTTATCACCTTTTCCCGTTCGGCTTGCTGTTTAGCCTGTGCTTCCTTCTGCTTTTCCTCGCCCATCCTTTGTTCAACACGATAGTCTGTCAACGCCTTGGCGTATTCATACATATCGGAGAAATTTTCTGGCTTGGGTTCACCAGTTGGTTGGGTTTCTGCTTGCGGCTTTGCCCGACCTTCTAATTCCCTAACTTTGGCCTCCAAAGATTCCCGCGCTTCCCGTTCCCGCTTGGCTTCTTGCCTTGCTTCTTCGCGTTGCTTGGTTATCTTTTCAAACCTCAATTCCAGCTTTGGATTGCGTTTTCTTTCCTCTGTCGCTGTCGCTTCATCTTCCCCAAGCGGCTCACTCTGGCTTTGCGTTTCTGTCGGCTCTGTGGGAGTTTTCTCAACCACAGCCTCAACAGGCGCTCTGTCAGCTAAACCCATCTTCTTGGCGTTGAACTCAGCTAAATTCTCACTTGTCACCACGTTAGCGGCAACTTTTGGTGCTTCTTGCACTTCAGACATAGGTTTTATCCTAAGAATTTACCCAGTTGACCCAACTGGTAAGGTTTGGGCGATATTACCCGAAATCATGTCAATGTCAATTACTGTGGCATTCCTTGTATAAAGGGGCTTCCACCCTGGCTAATATCCTGGGCGGCAAACTGGGCATATTGGCCCTGTTCAGCGTTCAATCGCTCAATCTCGCCCATCAATTGATTAGGTGACATTCTTGCCAACAGGATTTTGACCAAGGCATCAATTTCGGTCTTGTTTTGGCTGGTGATGCTGCGGGTATTCTGGTCATTAACCCGAACCTCTGCCATTGTTTCGGTGTTATGCGCCCGTGCGGTCACATCCATCAACTTGCGTCTGGTTGCGCCTTCTTCTTTGATTTGGGCCACTTGCGCCCTGTTATTGATCTCCAACCCCGCCGCTTGCAATTGCTGTTGCAACTGCTGAATCATTTGCTCAGATTGCGCCAAACGCATTTGGGCCTCGGGCGGTATGTCGGATTTCTCGTCAATGTTTGCCATTGGGTTCATGGCAGCAAGACGGTCAGCGATTACATCAGCGCCAGGGAAGTCCATGTTTCTGAATACCAAATCACCTGCAATATTGAACAATTCCTGATTGCTGGTCAGCAAAGGCATCATGGATTCAACCGCTTGCTGGCGCTTGGTCTGGAATCCTGGGCCTGTGTCCATCACCACATCGTATTCGCCAACGGTCACATCGTTTAGAACCTCGCCAATTTCGTTGGCCTCGTTAATCGTGGTCATGTCGGGCTGACCATCCGACCCAATAATCCGCATTACCCGCTGGGTGTCGTAAATCTTGGGTATCAGGTCAAGAATGATGCGCCCAGTTTGAGCAATGGAACGGGTCAAATTGTCGTAAAAGTGGAAGTTAGACAGATCAACCTGATTTTGCTGGCCTTGCAATGCCTTGCCTGAGATATTCCCAGACGGCAACTGGTTTGGATCCATGATGCCCAGCACCATTTGCAAATCGGCAGAAATTGCCCCCGCCGCTTCCATAATCCCTGCGGGTGGCGGCTCGGGTTGCAGTCGCTGGGGCGCTGGCGCTGGTACACCTTCAATGTCCTTTTGCTTGTATCTCAGAACAGGCATGGACTTGATGTTAGCCATTGCCCATTCGTTTTCGTGGCCCTCGTCTTGGCCCTCTGCCAGCAGCCATTTAGCCTTGGGTGCAAGCGCAACCGATTCGGTCATGCTGGTGCGCCAGAAGTTGTACATACGCTGGGGGTCTTTGGCAAACCGCACCAGACCGTATTTCTTGCGCTTGTCATCCACAATGACCTGTGCGCCATAACAAGGCACAACAGGGATATATTTCCCCGCCCAGGTCTTTTCCTCTAGCACTTCCATTGCGGTCATCTTGACCCATTTGACGGCTTTGCGGAATGAGTCCCGTTCATCAACCACTGTCAACCCTGCGGCCTCAACCCGTGCAAAGAAGTTGGCGCTGTCACCAAAAGATGTTGTGCCGTCACTCAGCAAATACAGCTTGGCGCGTTCACGCTCAATGTAAAAATATTCAGCAATGCGAATATCCTCTTTGGTCACCCATGCAGAGGTGTCATCCCCTGTGCTGCGCTGCTGAAAGTTAGCCCCATCGTTTGCACCTGGATACATTTCCCTAAAAATCTTTTTGTCCAGCACAGTGGTGATCAGGCATCGCTCGGCATCCGAACCATCTGGCCTGACGCTGTTGGGGTCAAAATAGACAGTGAAAGGGTTTTCAACGGCATCGATGTAGATTTCTTGATCGAATGAATCTTCCCGCACATACTTGTAATTGATGCGCCAGTAGCCCCAACCCATCCTGACAGCGTAATCAAATGCGGTGTCGTAAGCAGTGTCGGCGCTGGAATTGACCTCAATGTGACGGGTGATGCCCTCAATAACCTGGGCAATCTTGTAGTCGGCAAGGTTGTTGACGGGGTGAACTTTGATGCGTGGGCGTTGCTGGCGTTGCTGGTTGGTCACCTGTCGGATATAGGCATCAATCTTGTTGATGGTCAGACAGGGACGGCTTTCCAGATTGCGGCTATTCTGAATCTCAACGGGCCATTGGTCGCCAGCGGCAAACTTAATGTCGTTTAGCGCCTCGGCTCGGTTTGTAGAGTCCGAATCATTGACCAAGCGCCAGAACTTGATCGCTTCGGTAATCTTGGCGTTTGCGCCATCTTCGTCTTGATAAGCCATATGAACCCCTTTGGGCGATTATCCCATCCATGAACCCGCTGTGGCAACCATTTGCTTCTTGCGTTTAGTGGGTTCTTTGATCATAAGTCCAATATACCTAAAGGCATCTGCCCCGTGGGAATAATGGTCGTGCAATGGGTTTCTGCTAAATTGCCCCGTGTCTGGGTCAACCTCATACCTGTAATGTCTTAGGCAAGCCAACCCATCGGCGGTATGTTCGCGGTCAAAGTAACAGTTCGGGAATATCGTCCTGGCTGCGTTGATGGAGTCCAAAATCGGCACTCTGGGCAAGATCGTGGTCTTGTACCCTGCCGCCCTCACAATGTCATCAATTGACCGCCCAGCCGCCGCTAGGGTCTTGTTTTCAGCGTCATGGGGTAACCAAACGGTATCGTAGACATAACCATATGTCTGCATGGTCGCTAAGTAATAGCTGATGGTTTTCTGGGCATCCTCAATGTATCGGATTAGCCTTGTTTCCATGCCCACAAACTGTAAGAACCATATGGCGGTGCTATCCGACCAACCCAGATCAAACACCGCATGGACGGGTTTGGTTGCGTCATAAGGCACTTTGGTGATGCGCCCATCCTTCTCAGCCTGTTGCATTTCCTTGGCAAAGATAGCCCCGTCAACAGTCTGGCGGCATAGCCCTTCCCAGACTTGGTTGTAGGCTTCTTCATCCCTTTGCTTTAGCGAGTCTTTTTCTAAGCGCAGGGTTTCGGGAAACCACGGGTTGTCACTCCAATTCACCCGCATCGTGATGCAATCCTCTGGGGGGCTTGCCACAAACCGTTGGTAAGTCTCGTCTGTTTCCAACTCAGGGTTAAATGAAATCCATATTTCGCTGCCTTCGGCTCGTATGGTAGGAATCAGCACATTCCATGACAGGCGACTGACCGTTTGTGCCTCCTCGACCCAACAGATTGAAACACCTTCATAGCTTTTTACATTTGCAATGTTGTTTTTGAGGCCAACAAAGCTAAATTCTGTGCCGTTTTTACCCCGAATGCTGGCCTGGGTGATCTCGTAAAACCCCAGCAACCCAAGGCTTTCGATTTGGTCGCACAACAGCTTATGCACCGAATCCCTCATGGAGGTCATAAACTCTCGAGCGCACAGAATACGCAACGGGCTTTTAGCGCCAAGAATTAACAGCGCCCTGGCGATGCCCCAAGATTTAGCCCCGCCCCTGCCGCCATAGGCCACCTTATAACGGCTTTTTCTGAACAGTCCTTCCAGCTTTACAGGGAATTCTGCCCTTGCAATAGCGTCTTGGACTTCACTCATTGGGCTTTACAAAGGTTACTTGGATGCCCTGCAATGGCTCACCATCAGCGCCAGTAACCTCGGCCTTGACGGTTTCAGACCATTTCATTTGCGTTTTAGTCCACCAGATCAGGCTGGTTGTATCCCCTGATGTAGCCTTTTGAAAAAGAGTCTTGGCAATCTGCCCATTGGCTTTGGCCTTGCCCATGTCCAGTTCATGCCTGTAATACTTGCGGAGGGTCTTGTCATCAATGCCCACCAGCACGGCAATAGATTCATGCGGCAAGCCTAACCCACTACTGGATTCAACCAGTCTTTGGGTTTCGGGCGTTGGTTCGTGTGCGTCAGACATTTTATAGAGGGGAAGTGTTACATTAGTTTGCCAATTCTGGCTGGTTTTCCAATAATACGGCTTTTTTGCCCGTGAAGTCTTCCCATCGCTTTACGATCACATCGCAATACTTGGGGTCTAGCTCCATTAGTCTGGCATAACGCCCATGCTTTTCAGCCGCCAGCATTGTTGTCCCACTTCCACCAAAGGAATCCAGCACAATGTCACCACCTTTGGTGTTGTTGAGCATTTGGTATTCAAACAGTCCAACAGGCTTCATGGTTGGGTGTTCCCCGTTGCGGCTGGGCTTGTCAAACTCCAAGATCGTGGTTTGCTTACGATCTGCCGCCCAAAGGTGTCCAGCGCCCTCTTTCCATCCATACAAACACGGTTCATGTTTCCAATGGTAGTCTTGCCGCCCCATCACAAGGCTTGACTTCTTCCAAATCAAACATTGGCGCACTTTCCAGCCAGCATCTTGTGCCGCCCCGCGAAAGTTATAACCTTCTGAGTCGGCATGCCAAATATAAAACACGGCCCCAGACTTCATAACCAAATCTGCGGTTACATAAGCATCCCGTAAAAATTGTCGGAATTGCTCATCGCCCATGTCATCATTTTGGATGGTTAATCCCGTGCCGCCCTCATAAGCAACGTTATATGGTGGGTCAGTCAACCACATATCCACAAGTTGCCCATCGCACAGCTTTTCCATATCGGTCAGACTGCAAGAGTCACCGCACATCAATCGATGCTTACCCAATTGGTAAATGTCGCCCAGCTTGGTCTTTGGCTCGTCAGGCACATCAGGAACGGCATCTTCGTCCGTTAGCCCTTCGATCACCTCTGGCTCGAGCAATGCGTCTAATTCCTTTGGGTCAAAGCCCAGCATTTCCAAGGCAAACCCGTCTGCCAATAGGTCGTTCAACTCAATGGTCAGCATTTCATTGTCCCAGCCAGCGTTTAGTGCCAGCCTGTTGTCGGCAATGATGTAAGCCTTCTTTTGGGTTTCCGTCAGGTCGGACAGTTCAATGGTGGGCACTTCCTTGTAGCCCAGCTTACGGGCGGCTAAAAGCCTTCCATGCCCTGCAATGATGCCGTTTGTCCCATCAACCAGGATTGGGTTAGTCCAGCCAAACTCTTTTATGCTTGCCGCAATTTGTGCCACTTGCTCGTCGCTGTGGGTGCGGCTGTTGTTTACATAAGGAATTAGCTCTGTGACCTTCTTTTGAGTAATTTTCACTTTTTTGGCTTTGCTTTGGCTTTTTTCTCAGCTTCACGTTTAACCGCATATCCAATAGCCACCGCTTGTTTAGGCGGCTTGCCAGCTTCAATTTCTTTTTTAATGTTGGCCTTCAGCGCCTTGGGGGTCATTGATGCTATCAACGGCATTTGCCTTCTCCTTGGATTCTTGGGCCAGCTTTTCTTGTAAGGCTTGCTTCAACTCGGTGTTTTCCCTAAAAAGGGCAGCGGCTTGCGCCATAGCGGAATCCCGCTGCCCCTCTAGCATCTCAACCAAAAGCTGAATTTCTGGGTTTGGATGCTTCAACATTTACGCTGCGCTTGAACACATGATGTAGTAAGGCGTACCGTCCGATGCCACAACTTTCAAAGTCTTGGCAATGGTGGCAGTGCTTGTTACAAACAAAGCTGCGGGAATGTTAAACAGGTTAGCAACCGTGCCCGTACCGCTGTTGGTAAAACGTATAAAGGATGCGTTCGTCCAAGTACCGCCAGATGCAAAGTTAGAGTCTGCCTGGATAGCTGCCAAAGTGCCGCCTGGGTTGGTGGATGTACCGCCCAAGGTAGCCCGTAAAGCATTGCCAGCGCCAGAAATAGTGCCAGCACCATTGATTTCACAGGAAATGTGTGCGCCATTGATCGTGCCAGCAGCCGCAGCACCTGCGCCTGTCACAACGCTAAACGCTCTGAAAGTTTCACCGCTACCAGTGCTGCTAAATGTCAGCTTTTGGTAGGTCAAACGGGTGTCGCCACTTGCGGCGCTGGTCGTGGCATATGCCCCGTTAATGATGCCGCTGGTCGTTACAGCTACTGGAACAGTTGAATTACCAACTTGAACTGAAACGAACTCTGGGTCTGCGTATGCAACGCCTGTTGCGATTGAATTTGCCATGATATTTCCTTTATTTCTTCCAAAAGGGTTAACAATTCCAGCTTTTTAGACTGGCCTTAGCCCGTTCTGCTGGGCCTTTAGAGTGTTTTACCACCCCCTCCATCCTAGCGCAAAAACTGGCTTTTCGTCCAGCATCTGCCTTGGTCTTAGGGTTTGGGGCTGGTGGCTTTAAGTTTGAATTGTTCTTAGCGTTGTACTCAGCACGGCCTTTAGCGGTCATTCCCGCACCTTTTTCGGTGGGGTTGTAGGTTTTCCCCTTGCCCGTGGTCTTGTGGGGGATGGGCTTGTCGTGCTTCTTCATTTCTTTTTGGCAGTTTTAGCTGATTCTTTAAACGCCTGGGCAGTCGGCGCACCCTTGGCCCCTGGCGACCTCATGCGTTCTGGGGTCTTACCCGCCGCCTTTTGGCGTTCAATGCGTTCCTGTTTAGCGTGAATGTTGGCGTAAAGCCCAGGTTTAGTTGCCATTTTTAAGCCTCCACAACGGCGCAAATGTCCGCTTCTTGAATAATCTGGTAGTCCTGCCCATCAATCTTGTGAGTGGGCCATTTCAGATAATCCCCATTCCCATACTTGATGAAGTCGCCAGCTTGGACACCCTCAACATCAGGGCCAACCGCCACAACAGTTCCTTCGTTAAAGGGTTCTTTGTTGTCAATATAGATTATGTCGGAGATATGCCGCACCTGGGGGCGCACAACCACCCTATCAAATAGAGGCTTTAGCATTTGCTTTCCTCTCATATTTGCGCTTTGGGGGCGTGATCTGATCGGTGGTTATGTCGTACACAGGCAAGGCGACTAAATCAACCTTTACGTCCTGAGTTTCAACAATCAGATGCTGACCGCACCAATCTTTTTCGTGCTTGTTCACCTGTTGCGGATTGAACCGACAGATGCCCATGATTTGCTGGGCGCGGAAATATTTACAGTTCCCGCAATTAGAATCCATTTCAGCCATTCAAAACCTCCTTTTTTGTTTGGTCAGTAAGCCCTGCCGTCTTATTCACGGTGGGGCTTACGCTATTAGTCTTGGTAGCACTTGCGGTCGTGAGTGTAGCAAATGCCAGACATTTTGCCGCCTTCAAATTTCTTGTCAGCGCCAGTTTTGTTGGTCATGGCATTGGGGATGTTGTTTTTTACGCTGCCGTTTGACTTCATGTCAGGTGCAGGGTTGCCCTTCATGGAGACTTGTGCGCCGTAGCCTTTGGGTTCGTTTTTCATCATATTTGCCATGATTTCCTCATTTCAGAGTTAAAAGATACAGGGTTGAATTGATCAGATCAGCAATTTCATCAACGATGTTTTGCAATTCTGAGTCTTGGGGGATTTCTTCTCGCGCTTCTTGCACAAACCCTTTTAACTGGGTCAAATACTCATGCGGTGTGTCTTTGGGGTCGTGCAATTCATCAGGAAATTTCTTCATCCTGGTGTCGTAGCGCCCTTGGTAACTCTCTGCCAGACTGTCAGCTAAGTCTACGATCTTGGGGTAAAACTTGCCCAGCGCCTTGTGGGTGGCGTATTCGGTCGTTTGCAAATGCTGGAAGTGCGTGATTGTTCCCGCATGAAACAGCGTGGCGACAAATTCGGCAACTTCTTCGTTTTTCATGCGCTTACTATATCAAAAAAAAGGGGGCGAACCCCCAAATATTGGCAACTGCTACCAACAGGGCTAGATTTTCGCATCTGGAAATGGAATGTCAATAGGCCAGCAGTTCCGCAAGGCATCAATTGTCCTGTGATGGGCCTTTAACCACATTTCTTGGCGTTCCTGGCGGTTTAAATCCTTGCCTTGGTCAATCTCGTAATGACACCCCAGGCACAGCGCAGCAACCAGATTGTCATCAGCTTTGACCCCTCGGCCCTTGCCGCCGCCCCAGTTTGTGTGTGCCGCTTGCACCATATTGCCAGACCCACAGGCTTGACAGTCAAGGCTTGCCACCAGTTTCAGCAGCTTTTTTGACCTGACGTATGAATGTTTTTCTATCAACTATTGTCTCCAATGTGGAAAACCTGTGCATATTTGCACACTCTAGCCGCCTTCTGCGCGTATTGCCTGTGGATATTCTGGATTCTTTGACAATTGTCCATGTTCCGCATTCTGGACACTTCATTGGTGCGCCCTGTCTTGCATTCGATTGGTGGCCTCTTTTGTGCGCCAAATCTCAATATCTAGCCTTGCCGCCTCAATTTCCCAGCGCAAGGTTTCTTCTTGTGCTATTGCCGCCGCCAGCCCTTTCAACAAGGTGTGATATTCGGGGTCTGCATAGGCTTCCCTCTCCTGTGCGTTTGCCGCCTCGTAGCCCATTTGCAGGGCATCTTTCATCAAAAGGGCTTTTTTAGACTTGCGGAATTCCTCAAGGTAAACCCGCTGGGCTTTGGCATCGCCATAGGCTCGGGCTTTGTTGCGTATGTCTTGCGCTGCTTCTTCTGGTTTCATTTCAAAACTCCAATCATGCGTAAAGCCCCGTCAGGGCCATCAATTCTTGCCAAGGTACTACCAGACCAACTTTCAAAAAAATCAGCTTGAAGGGCCGTTAAACGCCTTTTAGAACCATTCTTGACCTCGACCAGAAAGGTGTGCCCCTTGTATCCCACCAAAAGGTCAACTGGTAGGCCAATGACCCAGACATAAGCGCCAGCGGCCTCCAATGCTGTGATGATTTGTCTTTGGTTAGCATCAACCCTGGCGGCATATCTCATTTTTTGAACCCAAACCAGCGCCGACCAATCTGGATGCCAAGGCCGTATCTTGGGAAAAACAAAACACCAAATCCAACGCTGTGCATTTTTTGAACATCAATTTTCATTTTGACCTTTCTTGGTTCATTCGGTTTCTGAGGTCGTTGGCAGCAACTTCACCCCTGCGCCTGGAAATGTCTGCAATCGTGGTCTGCCACCAAGCTGATGCCTTGGCCTTGCCCAGTTCCTTGGTTTTCTGCTGGTATCTCAAAATCCATTCTCTGGCCTCGCTCTGGCGCATCTCCTGTAAGGAAAAGCGCATAGTCAATTGCGGTTCGGCTGATGGTTTGTCCATCTTTTACCCTGTCTAAAAGTTTGTGTGCGTCAAAGTAGTTCATTTAATTTCCTCCAGACTGCTGCGACCACTTGTGGAACTTGTCCATTGCCAATGGCTTTAAGTCTGTCCACTCTTGCGGCCACCCCATCAGCCACTCGACCCACTCGGGGTTCAACGGCCCACCAACCTGAGCCGCAAGGGGTATCTCGTTCCTGGCGTATTCCGCAGGGCTTCCCCCGTCCTTGTACATTCGTGCCACTGGTGTGGGCCATAGTCTTGGATTGTTCACTTGATCGACCAATCTGATCTGGATGGGCTGACCATTCTTTCGATGATTCTGGCCTTGTTTGAGAAGCCCAGATGCCCCCCCCCCCCCCGTGTCTGGAGTGCGCCACAATCCACGTTCTATCCCTTTGGTGGGGCGCTCCAACCTTGTTTGCTCCCATAACAGTCCACCTCGCGTCAAACCCGAGGCTGGAAAGGTCGCCAAGCACTCGCCCGATTCCTCGATGAATGAGCATTGGGCTGTTTTCCACGAATACGAATCTGGGTCGAACTTCGCTAACCACCCTCGCCATGTGATACCACATTGAGGATTGTTCTCCGTCAAGCCCTGCGCCTCGTCCAGCGATGGAAATGTCCGTACAGGGAAAGCCGCCAGATACGACATCAACAATTCCTCTCCACGGTTTGCCGTCAAAGGTTTGTATGTCATCCCAAATCGGGAAAGGCGGGAGAAATCCATCATTTTGTCGGGCGCACAGTACGCTTGCTGGATAGGGTTCCCACTCAACAGCGCAGACTGTTCGCCATCCAAGGAGGTGTCCCCCAAGTATTCCTCCACCAGCACCCGCGAATAAAGCCAACTCATTCAAAATACCTCCCCATCATCCATCCAATGTTTCACGGGCTTGGTGCTGGGCAACAGGGCGGCAATGTCCCGCCTAGTAGCTGGCTTTCTGTCCGACCATTGATGCTCGGAACACATCGGGCGCTGGCCTTCCATGTGAACTGACCAGCGTTTAGGGCATCCTGGCACACTGCACATCAGGCGCTGAACATCGTCTAGCGGGTCTTTTTTGGTGTCTGGTTTTACAAAGTTCATTTTTGGTACTTTCCATCAATTATCTTGGCGAAATTGGTTGCATTCACTATCCACACCAAATCAGGTCGCCATGTCCTGTCCTTGGTTTCAAACCCGTTTGCCAGCTTGGTATCGTTGGCAATGTAGGCAAAAAACGAATCCCACCATGCCAGCCCATCGGCTTGGGTTGCATACCCCTGTGGGCTGAATACAGACGGTTTAGCGGCTTGCAACCACCTTTGCCGTAGGTTGGTCTGCCTGACCCCATCCCACACCCGTGGCTGGGCAAGTTGTGGCAAATGCTTTTTGTAAAGATTCAAAATGTCCTGATGGGGGCAAGTCGGCAATCCTGCCGACAAAGAATCTTTAGATTCTTTAATATGGTTATTGGTTATTGGTTCATGGTTATTGGTTGCTATTGGGGTGGCATTAGGGGGGCTATTAGCCTCCCCATTGCGGCGCTTATGCCACCTTATTTCCGCACCCTTTTTTCCATCCTCTGAGAACTTGCGATATTTGGAAATTTCCTCATCCGCACGGGGGTTTATGTAACCCGCCTCTGTGGAAACAAAGAATTCGTCCAGCACGGTCAAAACGTCCTGTTCGTTGTCTCGCATCCCTATTTGTCGGGCAATGTCCCGTTGTTTGATGGGCGCTTCATGCAGATAGTAGTGATCTAGCAAGCGCCTAAAGGCCAAATCTTCCGTCAAGGAAAGATGGTGTGTATGTGACTTGTAGTCACCAATATGGAATTGGTAAAAGTGCATTTCCCACGCCTAAACATCCACCCTGGAAAGAAACCTCGGCAGGAGGGGTGGGTTCTCTTTTCGGTTGGCTCATGACTTCCAACCTAGCCGTGTTTCAAACAATGTTAAACCAAAAACCAATCAGGACGCAACGACTTTAGTTGCCAGATTCTTGCCTGGGGCACATTTTTCCATTGGGAAACTGCAGCCCTGTTAATGCCAAGAATCCTTGCAAGCTCACTTTGTGACCCTGCCAACTGAACTAATTGCTCTTTTGTCATCTGGGCATTGTAAGGTGGATTAACAAAATAGCAACATTAGGGTATGTCCCTATAAAAAAGACTTGACCTAATGTTAATTGTGCTTAACAATACACCCATGCCCTAGCAAAACGCATAAGGGTCTTTTTAGGAGGTCACATGACCGATTTCACTTTCTCTCCCACCGATTTCAGCGCCACCACAATTTTGGTGGTAGCTAATACCACCGATGCCAAGGACTACTTGGCCCAACGCTATGGCATTGGTTGCGTCTCAGTTGAGATTCGCAAATCTGCTGCGCCAGAGTTTGCAGATTCTTTTGAGTTCCAAGGCTTGTCCTACTCTTAACCCACAGGGGCGCAAGCCCCAGCCCACCATGTACACAGAAGATTATGAGGAATGGCGGTGGGGGCAAATCCTCACCCGCCAAACAGATTACAACCCCGACAACCAACCAGAGGATGAACAAGATGAAATACCCCAGGACGATGAATCAAGCATTCCCTCACACAGTGGAATACAGCGCGTCAATTGAAATCCACGAACCCCGCATGGCGATCACCGACAAGATCATCATGGTGCTTGCCGTGTGTGCTGTTGTCGTGTTGGTTCTTGACCTTTTTATTTGGAGAGCATAAATGAACGCTGACGAACTTATCGACAACATCAAATTCATTGCTGACAAACAGTATGAAGGCGAACCCGCACAGAACCGCTTGGCCTATCACGTTGGTCTATTGGAGTCCCACTTGCGTACACACATCAACCTTGTGGAAACCGCACAGGAATACATAAAAGAACTGGAAATGCGCTTGATTGCAAAGGAATCGGAATGAAGATGATCACCTACTCACTTTTGTGCTGGATGGCCTGGGTTACCGCTGGTTGCTCTAGCTTGCCAGGGTCAACACCCCAAGCGCCCAATCAAGATTTAATTGTTGACAAACAAGTTCAACCGATGGGCAGGAATGAGGTGATTGACGCTGTGCGCCAGTGCGAATCCTCTGGCCTCCGCGCCATCCCGCTATACGCCAAACGCAAGATCAATGGCTACACAGTTGAAACTGTGGTGGAAGTCACTTGCGGCCCTAAATACGCTTATTAAGGAAAATCATGGAAACACCAATCGGAAAACAAATCGCCGCCGCCTTTGTCAAAGCACAATCACAATTTGGCAAAGCGTTAAAAACGTCTGTAAACCCCCATTTCAAATCCAAGTATGCAGACCTCAGTTCTTGCATTGATGCTGTTGTAGGCGCTTTAAACGCCAACGGCATAGGTCTTATGCAACGCACCTATGAATGCAAAGATGGCGTGATGGTTGAAACAATGTTTGTGCATGAATCTGGGGAAGTGATAGAGTGCGGCCTACTTCATGTTCCAGCCAGCAAGCACGATGCAATGGGTTTTGGTAGTGCCTTGACTTATGCGCGGAGATATAGCCTTTTAACCGCCAGCGGCCTTTCACCAGATGACGATGACGGTGTAGCTGCATCCCGCCCTGCGCCACAGATTGACGCAGGAATGATGGCAGACCACATCGCCGCCATTGATGCCAGCGCAAACAAAGAAGAACTGCAAACCGCCTACAAAGCAGCCTATGACGCTTGCAAGGGCGACCAAAATTGGATTGCCAAGGTCATCAAAGCCAAGGCAGACCGCATTGCCAAAGCAAAGGAAAAAGCATGAGAAAAAAGAAAGAAATTGGTCTTGAGGAAATAACCCTCAAAGACTTTATCGCCATCTTTGCCATGCAAGCACTGTTGTCTGATTCTGATTGGCGCTCTGACATGGATTTCAATGACACGGCTTTAGCCGCTTTCACAATGGCAAATGAAATGATGGAGGTTCGCAATGGAAGTTGAACAACGCACAGAAGAATGGTTTATCCAACGCCTGGGCAAGGTCACCGCCAGCAGGGTTGCAGATGTTATGGCTAAAACCAAAACAGGCTATTCCGCAAGTCGGGATAGCTACATGACCCAATTAGTGCTTGAACGCATCACCCAAACCAAGGCCGAGGGGTTCACCTCTCAGGCTATGCAATGGGGGGTTGAGCAGGAAATCTACGCTTTAGCGGCCTATCAAGCCTATTGTGGATGGGATACAGATGCTGTTGGTTTTGTCCCCCATCCAACCATAGAAATGGCTGGCGCAAGCCCAGATGCCCTTGTTGGGGATGATGGTGTTGTTGAAGTCAAATGTCCCGAAAGCAAAGGAATGCTGGAGACATTGCTTACCAAAAAAGTACCCGCCAAATACTTTGCACAGATGCAATTTCAGCTTTCATGCACAGGCAGACAATGGGCCGATTATGTTGTTTTTGACCCCAGAATGCCGCCCAAAGCACAGCTATTTGTGACCCGAATCCCACGGGATAACGCATTTATCACCGAGATGGAGGCCGAGATTGTCAAATTCTTAGCCGAGGTCGATTCCCAAGTTCAGCAGTTAAACCAATACATTGAAAGCCAGCCATGAGTAAAGTCAAAAAAGAAATTACCGCCATCGTGGGCCAGTACACCAACAAAGAAGG
>Ga0209596_1002637_pt1 | contig 14681 bp, 9 predicted proteins | sample M_130807_MF_Meta_FD_187314 | JGI IMG/M metagenome (GOLD analysis project Ga0209596, IMG submission 187314) | Freshwater microbial communities from Lake Montjoie, Canada to study carbon cycling - M_130807_MF_MetaG (SPAdes) (version 2) | ecosystem: Environmental > Aquatic > Freshwater > Lake... | reverse complement strand
AAAACCGCTCCTTTCATTGCTATTATGCTGCTGTTTTACTTTCAAAAAAATCAGATATTAGGAAGCATCAACCAGGAGTCGTTCTTCGAATTAAATAATTACCCGTATGTCGATGCCGAATTTCCGAGTAGCATGGTCATCTTAATCTATGCCATCAAGTTGCTCATTTTCCCTCATCCATTAAAATACGATTATTCATATAATGTCATACCGGCGGCATCGCTATCCGACCCAATGGCCCTGCTGGGTTTAGCATTATTTAGCGTGCTACTTTTCTTTATGGTCAAAGGAATTATAAAAAGGACGATTTGGGGTTTTTCGTTAGTTGTATTCTTCGCATCATTTTTGCCAGCGCTAGGATTCATTTGGATGCGTGGCGGTATTTTTGCGGAACGATTTCTATACGCCGCAAGCCTCGGATTCAGTATTGCGCTCGTCTATTTTATTGCGAAGGCACTGAAGATGGAACTCAAATCTGACGTCACTGAGCCTTCATCAGAAAATTCGCTTAGCAGTGTAACGTCATTGCTTAATCCAAAGACCATGTTGCTAGCAGGTTGTGTTATACTGCTTGCTTACTCGTTCAAAACGTTTGACAGAAACAAGGCTTGGAAGGATAATCTCACCCTATTCTCAACTGATATTGTGCACTCCTACAACAGCACACAAAACAACAGGCATTATGGACACGATTTGCTACTCAAGGCTTTAGCAGAAAAAGATACTGTTCAGCGAATACAAATTGCCGAGAAAGCGATGGTATATCTGAAGCGAGCCGTTGAAATCAATCCTAGATTCGGAGAGGTTTGGGGCGATTTGGGGCAGGTATATTCAGAGATAAAATTCATGCCTGATTCGGCTATTTATTTTTACAAACGATGCGTAAAGGCTGCACCAGGAGCAGCGGGCTCATATACCAATTTAGGAGTTGTCTATTTTCGCATTCGCAAATACAAATTAGCATCATTTTGTTTTAACAGAGCTGTTGAAATCAATCCAAACCTTGCTGACCCTCGACGTTATTCAGAGGAACTTAAAAAAGCAACAGGTTTGGACATTCATATATATCCAACTGAAGAAGATAGCGACCCAACCGGACAACAAGCACCAGACTTAAGAGTGCCAGTCTATCAGCGCTAAGGTTGCCTCACTTGACTGCGCTTTATAGGCGCATCAACTTGGCTTATGTCACGCATGCTTTATACACTTGGATTATCCGTCAAGAGCTGAAAACCAAAGAGTTTTCACATAGTTTTAACGCCGAAAAAATGATAGCAAAATATACATTTGCTCTCCTGATTATTCGTTTTATTTCTCATATGAAGACCCTACTTATTTTCGTTACTGTTAGTCTTGCATCGTTGCAGGCCTTTGCTCAGGAAATGGTATTCATAACCCAGCCTGCGGCCAAAAAAGTGGGCGTTCAAGATAGGTTTGAGGTACGATACACCATTCAGAACGCTTCTAATATTCAAAAGTTTTCGTTGCCACCAATGAACGACTTTGATGTGGTTGGCGGCCCTATGCAAAGCCAAAGCACATCGTATGTGAATGGAGAACGAACGTCTTCGTTTGAATTGACATACGTATTGAAAGCTAAAAGAAAAGGCTCCTTAATGATTCCGGGTGGTATCGCTTATGCTGATGGCAAAACATATCGTTCAAATGATGTGAACATCGAAGTAATTGATGGAAGTGTGGCACAACAGCAAAATCAATCGCGACAACGCAGTAATAATCCATTCGATGACCCATTCTTTAATCAAGACCCCTTTGCTGATATTCAACGACAACAACAACAAATGCTTCAACAGATGCAGCAGATGCAACGAGCATTTGGAGGACAGCAGCAACAATTACCTCGTCAGGGGCAGCCTCAGGGTCAGGCACCTGAAATGATATCCAAAGAAGATGTAAAAGATAATATCTTCATCAAAGTCGATGTCGACAAAAAGAATGTGGCGCTTGGTGAACAAATCACAGCGGTTTATAAATTATACACGCGAATGGGCATGCAGGTTAACCTTACCAAACTACCATCGCTGAATGGTTTCTGGAGTCAGGATTTCAAAATTCCACAACCGCCTAAACCAACCCGTGAAGTATTAAACGGAAAAGAATATCAGGTTTTTGTCTTAAAAAAATCTGCCTTGTTTCCTACCCAAACAGGCACACTTTCTCTTGATCCTGCTGAAGCAGAAGGAACTGTGCAAGTATTGAATGCAAAGAAAGTCAAACAGGATGACCCATTCGGAGGTTTCTTTGGAAGTGCCTTTGCAACATCCTATGGATATGAAGACGTGCCGGTCAAACTTAAAAGCACAGCGATCAACATCAATGTATCCGATATTCCAAAAGAAAATAAACCGCCATCATTCGACGGAGCTGTTGGGAACTATACGATAGAGAGTAATATCGATAAGACTGAACTAACAACGGATGACAATGTGAATGTAACAATACGTATCAGTGGTTCAGGCAATTTAAAATTGATCGGAATACCGGCTCTCAAATTCCCAGAAGATTTGGATGCCTATGATCCTGAGGTATATGATACGATCACAAATACGAATAACATCATTGCAGGATATAAAACATTTACATACAGCGCATCACCAAAAGTGGCAGGCACATTTATCATTCCATCGACCGAATTTAGTTTTTATGATCCTTCATCAAATTCATACAAAACGTTAAGTACGTCTTCGTATACCTTACACGTAAAACCAGGAAAATCATCTGGCGCTTCGTTTGCTAAAGGGACATCGCTTAAAGACATTCACGATATTCATTCCAAGCCTTCTGAAATCAAAAAATCATCTGATAGTACCTTACACGATAACCCATTATTCTGGGGCGGTTTTGCGTTGCCAATCCTTGCTTATATAGGCTTGGTAGCCTTCAAACGAAAAGAAGACACGTTACAACGCAATGCAGTGCTCTTCCGAAATAAGAGGGCCAATAAGGTAGCACTAAAACGTTTGGCTTCAGCAGAAAATTATCTGAAGCAACACGCACAAAGCTCATTCTACGAAGAAACTTCGAAAGCGGTGTGGCTTTACCTGAGCGACAAACTGACGATCCCATTATCAAACTTATCAAAAGAAATTGCCGACGAAAAACTAACACAACGAAATGTGCCTTCGTCGACTAAGGATGAGATATTCAGGATAACAAAGGAATGCGAAATGGCGCTTTATTCGCCTGACAGCGGTACATTAAAAATGCATCAAACCTACAGCGATGCGTTGAGATTAATAGGACGATTAGAAGAAGTATTAGCGTGAAAAAAATCATAGTCATATTATATAGCGTATTGCTACTGATTGCTATTCAAAGCAAGGCAGAAAACAATATCATGTATGATAAAGCCAATCAGCTTTATCACAACAAGAATTACGATAGTGCTGCGCAACTTTATCAGCAGATGATACATGACGGTTATTGCTATGCCGATTTGTATTACAATGCCGGTAACACGTATTACCGTCTTAATAAAATAGGTCTTGCCATCTGGAACTACAAAAAAGCATTACAACTTCAGTACAATAAAAATTACAGCGACAATCTTTCCTTGGCAAAAAAAAGAATCAGGGAACCGATTGAAAATGTACAGGATATTTTCTTTATTCGATGGTGGCAAGGAATGTATCAGCTTTTTACTGTGAATGCATGGGCATTATTCGCGTTGACTTTTTTCTTACTGAGTTTTCTCCTTCTTTTTATTAAAAAAACACGACCATCATTCGCCGCGTCTCAGGGTATTACAACATTCCTCTTTGTGCTATCGGGCTATTGTCTATGTATGATGACAGCAAGTGCGTACAATGAAACATATCACTACCATGGCATTATCATTGAGTCAAAAACCTTGTGCACTTTCTCCACTAAAAAAGAACCTATTTTCGTAAGCGAAGGCATCGAAGTAAAAGTAATCGACACGAACGTCACAACTAAAACGTCAGCAAAGTGCAATTACATTTTAGTTCAATTACCTGACGGCAGGGAAGGATTGATTGATAAAAAATCTATTAAAAAAATATAGCTTACTGCGATACTAGTTACGCAATCAACAAATGTCTTGTGGTTGGTGAAGTAGATTGAATCGAAATTCGTAACACGCGTTTATCAATCAACTCCGGCGCAATCTCAGGCCATTCAATAAAGCAATAATTCGTATTGTCATCCAACATATCTTGCACACCAGCTTCAATGGCGTCCTGCACATTTTTTAGCCGATACCAATCCATATGATGTATTTTCTGCTTCGTGCGATCAATTTCATATTCATTGATAATCGAAAACGTCGGGCTGCTTACATTGTCCTTCACGCCTAATTCATCACATAAAGCTCGTATCAATGTTGTTTTGCCGCTTCCCATATCGGCATAAAAAGCAAAGCAGCGAACAGAAGGATACGTCGCTAATATTTTTTTTGCTACAATATTAATTTCATCCAGCGAAAAAGTTAGTTCCATAAAGTAAAGATAATCAGTTGTAGGATATTTGCACCTAGTCGATTTATTCAATTCATTTGATCGTCGTAAGCTAACTTAAATCATACTATCCGACTACGATTCAACTTATCTTTGCGGGATGGAACAAACTGTAGAACGCAACGTAGAAGGGATGACCTGCGGTAATTGTGCATTAACCATCACAACCTATTTAACAAAACAAGGTGCAAAAAATGCAGTAGCGAATTCGGCCACCGGTGATTTGAGTTTTACCGTGGATGAAAAAATAAATGTAGACATCTTACTCAATGGAATTGAACAATTGGGTTATTCCATCTTAAAGAAAGATGAAGGCCAAGAAGAAGTGGTTCATTCTCATTCAAAAGAAAAATATTTATTTTTCATTAGTCTGTTCTTTTGGATTCCCTTGATCTCGCATATGTTTTTGAGTTGGCCTCTTTTACATCACCCTTGGTTCCAACTCATCTTGTGCACACCAGTCTATATAATCGGGGCCGTCTATTTTGGACGAAGTGCCTTACGTTCAATCCGAAATGGCATTCTTAGTATGGATGTATTAGTATTCCTTGGAGCTAGTGCCGCATATTTTTATAGTATCACAGGATGGTATCTTCATCCTACGCAGGCGCATGCGTATTTATTTTTTGAAACGACTGCTTCAATCATCACACTTGTATTACTTGGCAATTATTTGGAAGAATATTCAGTGAGTTCAACGGCAGCTGCCATCAAAGCATTGATAAAGCTTCAAAAGACAAAGGCGAAATTAATCCTGGTCGATAGCATTGGGAAAGAAAGTATTTGCGAAGTTGATAATAACTATATCCGCTTGAATGATTGGGTGTTAGTGAATAGCGGCGATCAAATTCCAATCGATGGCGTAATACTATTCGGGCAAGCACAAGTTGATGAAAGTATGATGACAGGAGAAAGCATTCCCGTTTCAAAACAAATCGGCGATAATGTTGTTGGTGGGTCTGTTGCAATAGATGGCAGCATTAAAATCAAGGCAACAGCCGTTGGCTCGCAAACAGCTCTCTCAACCATCATTCAAATGGTGAATCAGGCGCAAGCTGCAAAACCGCCAATGCAAAAACTAGCCGATAAGATCAGCGCTGTATTTGTGCCGTTGGTTATCTGTATTGCATTATTGACGTTTATCATTAACTATGTTGCATTCGACAAAAGCATGCAGGATAGTATGATGCGAACAATTGCCGTGATGGTAATCGCTTGTCCGTGTGCCATGGGATTGGCCACGCCGGCTGCTGTGATGGTGGGCCTTGGACGCGCAGCCAAAAATGGCATCTTAATCAAAGGTGGAGACACGCTTGAAAGTTTCAGAACAATCAAACAAGTTGTCTTTGACAAGACCGGAACGCTGACCACCGGAAAATTAGCGATAGCGTCTTTTCATACGACAATCAACGAGTCAGTCTTCAAAGAAATTGTGGCCTCAATTGAACGACATTCGTCGCATCCAATTGCAAAAAGTATTGTACACGAATGGCCTACTTCGAATGAAATAACATTGCGCGATATACAGGAAGAAAAAGGTGTTGGCATTAAGGCCACAGATGAAGAAGGCAATCATTGGCAAATAGGGTCATACAGAATTCACGAGAATAATACGAAAGAGGCCCACGACCTTATTGTCTTAAAAAACAATCAACTTGTCGGTTGGATTGATATCACTGATGAATTACGACCCGACGCCAAGCAGGTAATTTTAGCATTGAATCAGCAAGGATTTAAAACCATCTTATTGAGTGGCGACCGAAAAGAAAAATGTGAGCGCATTGCACAAGAGTTACACATCACCGAAGTCTATAGTGAGCACTTGCCTGCACAAAAATTAGACGTCCTTGACACGCTTATGAACACTGCTCCCACTGTTATGGTTGGCGACGGCGTGAATGATGCACCTGCATTGGCAAAGGCTACCATTGGCATTTCATTAAGCGACGCTTCTCAGATTGCAAAGCAAAGTGCGAATGTGCTTCTATTAAAAAATAAATTATCGTCACTTCCTCTAGCAATTGGTTTAGGCAAGCATACCTATTTGACCATCAAACAAAACCTATTTTGGGCCTTTGCCTACAATGTAATGGCGATACCGATTGCAGCAGCCGGCTACCTTACACCTACATGGGGCGCAGGTATCATGGCCTTAAGTGATGTTGTATTAATTGTAAACTCAATTCGATTGAATTATAAAAAAGTAGTTTGAGCCAATTTAATGTGCTATACTATCGAACTATTTTTTTGCTAGCTTGCATCAACTATCCTCAACCTATTTTTTACTCAGATAATACAAGGTATTTGAATTTTTCTCATCGAAAATAATTCGGGCTTGTGCCTGAATTTCTTCTGCGGTCACCTTACTATAATTTGCAAACTCTTGATTCATTTTCTCAGCATCACCCAGCAATTCATAAAAGGCGAGATTGTTTGCACGGTTGAGCAAACTCAAATCTTCAAAACAAATCATGCTTTCAATCTTATTCTTTACCTTCTCTAATTCAGCTGCTTCAACAGAAGAAGTGAGTAGCTTATTCACTTCATCCTGAATCGCAAGGTCTGCATCTTCAGGATTGACATGGGGCAGTATTTTACCTTCAATCACTAATAATCCTTGTTCAACACTGCCGGTATGATAGCAATCGATTTGACTGAAAAGTTGTTTTTCTTTTACAAGGCTTTGATATAAGCGAGATGACTGTCCACCCGAAAATAACTCAGTAATTAAATCTGCCGTGTAGTAATCCGGATTCAATCGATCGGCGATATGATAGGCTTTCAAGATTACACTAACAGGTACATCTTTTTCTACTACTTGTTTTCTAGCCTCTTGTTGCAAAGGTTCTGTTGGCAGATTACGTTCGTATTTCATACCTGCTTCAATCGGACCGAACCATTTCTCGGCTAGCTCTTTCACACGTTCTGTTGTAATGTTACCTGCCACACAAAGGATAGCATTAGATGGTCGGTAATGTTTAAAGAAAAAATTCTTCACATCTTGCAATTGCGCATGTTCAATATGAGAAAGTTCTTTGCCGATAGTCATCCATTGATACGGATGCTGTGTATAACAAAGCTCACGAAGATATTTCCATGTATCGCCATAAGGCTTATTGATATAATGCTCTTTGAATTCTTCGCAAACAACTTTACGTTGTACATCAAGACTTTTTTCGCCAAAGGCCAAACTTAACATACGATCGCTCTCAAGCCAAAAGGCTGTTTCGATATTCTGCGCAGGCAGTTGTATATAATAGTTTGTTAGATCATTGGTTGTGTAGGCGTTATTTTCACCACCAGCCATTTGAAGGGGTTCGTCATACTCAGGGATATTAAGCGACCCACCGAACATAAGATGTTCAAATAAATGAGCGAAGCCGGTTTGCGCCGGATTTTCATCCTTGGCACCAACATCATACAGGATATTGAATGCAACCATCGGTGTGGTGGTGTCGTGATGCACGATACAACGGAGACCGTTTTCAAGAACGAATTTTTCGTATTTAATCATGGCGCAAATGTAAATCGACAATTCGACAATCAAGAAATTTGAAAATGTTGTATTCCGATTACATTAAACGCACAAGGGTGATAGTGACATTAATAGCCTCGGCCGCCTTTTCCTTCCACATAATTCATGAAGGCTTTATTGACAACCGCATTCCCTCCCGGCGTAGGATAATCACCGGTAAAATACCAGTCGCCTTGATGATGCGGACAAGCCTCGTGCAGATTTTCAATGGTTTGGTAGATAATTTCCACTTCCGCTTTGACATCTTCTGGTCGGAGCATCTGGGCAATCTTGGTATTGATTTGTTCGATTGAAAACTGTTTGTACACACGTTTCACAAAATTCTGCGATGCAAGCTTATTCGATTTTTCGGCCTGAAGACATTCGGCATAAACATCAGCCAATACATGTTGTTGTTGATTATCTTTCAATAATTCGACCGTAGCCTGAAACGCAATAAACTCGCCCATTTTACTCATATCAATACCATAACAATCTGGGTAACGAATCTGCGGTGCTGATGAAACAATTGTAATTTTCTTAGGACCGAGACGATCTAACATTCGTATGATACTTTCTTTAAGTGTAGTACCACGAACAATTGAATCGTCAATGACGACGAGTGAATCGATGCCCGCTCTCACTGTTCCGTAGGTAATGTCATAGACGTGCTGTACCATCTCATTTCGTGCCGAGTCTTCTGTAATAAAGGTGCGCAACTTCACATCCTTAATCGCAATCTTTTCTATTCTCACTCGACGTTCAATCATTTCGCGAAGTTTTTCTTCGTCAAATTCTTTATCCCAACTTTGGATACGCTTTACTTTAATTTCGTTGAGATACGCTTCAGCGCCTTTGATAAGACCATAGAAGGCGGTCTCAGCGGTATTGGGAATGAAGGAAAAAATAGTATTTCGCAAATCATAATTGATTGATTGAAGTACACGCTCTGAAAGCAACCTACCAAGTTGTTTTCGTTCCTTATAAATATCTTCATCGCTTCCTCGTGAAAAATAAATACGCTCGAAGCTGCACGATTTTTTTTCGGCAGAAGGCAATATTTTTTCGATTGAATAATTTCCGTTGGCTTTTACAATAAGTGCATGTCCTGCCGGTAATTCAACAATCTGATCGGAAGTTGTTTTAAACGCTGTCATCAATACCGGGCGCTCAGACGCTGCGGCGATTACTTCGTCATCGATATAATAATACGCCGGACGGATGCCATGTTTATCGCGCATCACAAAACTATCGCCATTACCGCAAAGACCTTCTGCCACAAAACCTCCGTCAAAGAGATTGGTAGCCTTACTTAATACTTCTTGCCAATTGATATTCTCTGGACTCTTTGCTTCTTCTTCACGAAGGTAATAATGAATGGTTTCTATCATGGCCGAAAGGTCACTGTCCATCTGAATCTGAGCCAATTCATCTTTATGGATAAAGTGAAATAGCTCTTTGGTATTCATCAAATTAAAATTTCCTGCAAGGCAAAGATTTCGCGAAGGATTAATGTCTGACTTGATAAACGGATGACAGTATTCGATATTATTTCTTCCTTGAGTGCCATATCTCAGATGTCCCATCATCACTTCACCCATAAAACTCAAATACCCTTTGAGTGTTTCAGGATAATTTCTAATATCGGGGTGCAATTTCTCAACCTCTTCAATTTCGGCTTGCACTTGTTTAAATATATCGGAGATACTTTGCGCCACGTTACTTCGGATCCGTTTCATAAATGGCGTACCATTTTGAATATCCAACTTCACAGCTGCAATACCTGCACCATCTTGACCTCTGTTGTGCTGTTTTTCCATCAGCAGATACAACTTGTTTAGGCCGTAGAAAGCGGTACCATATTTTTGGTGATAAAAAGAAAGTGATTTACGAAGCCGTAAATAAGCAATGCCGCATTCGTGGCGTATCTCATCTGACATAAGACGACAAATGTAATTTGAATTTTTGTCTCGTCCAAACAAGTCATAACATTGCGCTTACATCAGTATGTTAATGCACGCATTCCGTTAGAAATCAAGCCGCAAGGAAATGTCTACCTCAGCTAATTCTGTGAAACCTTAGTTTTTTTTCAAGGCTAGTATTGAAAAATCTGATGCTTCTTTCTTGATGGTATTTTTAAGTTTACCAAGTCCTTCGATTTCCATGACAACCACATCACCTTCCTGCAACCATTGTACGCTATAGTTTGGGTCATTGAGCAATCCGGTTCCGTTCAGCTCCAAGAAACAACCTGTTCCAACCGTGCCGCTTCCTATCACATCACCCGGCATAATATCTGCACCATAGGCACAACGCTCAAGAATTTCAGCAAATGTCCAGTCCATATCACCAACCGAACCTTCACTCACCTGAACATCATTTACCCAACACTTCATCTTTAGGTTATAACTATTTCCAGTATGATGTTGCTTGCACTGAATTTTATAGGGCTCTAATTCATCGGGTGTCACTAACATAGGTCCAATCACAGTGCTGAAATCTTTTCCTTTTGCAGGTCCGAGATTAAGTAACATTTCTTCCATTTGAAGTGTACGAGCACTCATATCATTCATAATCATATAGCCGCCGATGTATTCATCAGCTTCAGACGCCTTTATATTTCGCCCTTTTTTACACACTACGATGGCGGCCTCCAATTCAAAATCAAGTTTTTGAAAATGATCAGGCATACAAATAATATCACCAGGGCCTTGAATGGCCTGATGATTCGTGAAATAGAAAATGGGATATTGATCAAATTCTGCAATCATATCAACCTTGCGGTTTCGACGTGCTGCGGCTACGTGCTGACGAAATGCATATCCGTCACGGCAGCTCGCAGGATGTGGCACAGGCGCCATAATATCGGCCGACTCAATACTGCAATCACTTGGATATTTCCCTTCCTTACAACCCAAATCAGCCAACTTTGCTTTTTCGATATACGTATCCCAATGTTCAAGAAACACCTTCATCGTTGAAGGAAAGGAAGGATCGATCGATTGAAGATTATACAGCTTATTATTGTTAACTATAGCAAGTTGCTCGGCGCCATGATAGCGGTGTGTGACAAGTTTCATAATGACATTTATTTGAGTGCAAAAGTAGTGTGATGAATCTGAATAAAAAAGGTCAGCTTTTTAATCCATTCTAAATCCATCCAACGACGCGTCTAGGGAAACATAGATTGACTGACTGCTCAACTGAACATCTCAATGTATGCCTTGCAAGAGTTACTTCTTTTTCTTGTATCTAACCAAGACTTCTGCAAATACAGGATGGTGCGCAATTTCATCGTCGATGTATTTGAGCGCGCTTATTTTCTTGTTATTTTCAGTAAGCGCATGTTCAAGCTGTAAGACAGCTTCTTTTGTTTTTCCCTGCGATAACAAAATGGCCGCTTTGTAATAAATGAATTCAGTCTTGTGCCCACAATGTTCTTCAGCGATAATTAACTGCGAAAGGGCTTCATCAAAATAACTAATCGTATAAAGTGCTTTAACAAGAGCTTGCCAGGTTGATTTAATATCCGGTCGTAATTGAACAGCGTTCAGATAACAGATCATCGCTTCTTTGTCGGCGTGCATTTCCATTAGACAATTGCCGAGAGCAAGGCAATACGATGCATTACTTTTATTGATATGCAGGGCAATCGAATATGCCTTCATCGCTTTTTCCCATTGCAGTTCCTTGGTATAGGTTTCACCAATCTTATAGAAAATTTGATCGTCTTGTGGATTCAGTTGAGATGCTCTTCGATAATAATGACGTGCTTTTGAATATTGTTTTTGTTTGTCCCAGCAATAACCAATCGCATCAAGAATTACATCTTCAGGTTTGGCAATTGATAAATGTAATTCCAATACTTCTATCGCTTTATCATATTTCTTAAGTTGCATATACGCATCGCCTTGATTGCGATAGGCATATTCAAACTTATCATCGATAGCGAGGCAATAATCGTAGGCATCAATCGCCTTCTCATATAATTTTAATCCTTGATAGGCGACACCCAAATTATACCATGCCATCGCATTGAAAGGAGTCTGTTCAATAATTTCCTGATGCAAGGAGATGCTGTCATCGTGTTTGTTATTGATTTCTGCCCAAAAACAAATTCTTAATAAGGCATCCTCGTTGGTTGGTTCGTATGTGAGTATTCTTTTCAGTGTTGTGTATACCTTATCGAATTCTTCGAGTTCGTCATAGATCTCAGAAAGTTCGAGCAGGATATCAGTCTTGTCAACACTATCAAATTTATCTGCATTTCTTTCAAGGATATCAACCGCTTCTGAAAATCTGTTCTGCTCAAGGAAAATATCGGATTGAAGAAAAATGGATTCGATGTTGTTTGGATCTACTTCATCTAATTGATCTAAGACTTTCAGGGCCTGTCCGTATTTTTTTTGATCCATTAGCCATTCGGCCTTGCGTAAAAGTAGTGTGGATGAAAATGGAAATAGTGTAGTTGCGACTTCGCATGCATAGGAGGCATTTTCTTTGTCGGAATTTGCTTCGAAATAGTCAATGAGATATTCGAAATCATCCTCGGAAAGTAGGCCATGCGATTCGCCTTTTTTCATGCGGTGAAATTCTATGACTAGATTCTCGATATCACGAAAGTCGTCGTCAAAAAAATCGTCATTAAACATATCTATTTCAATTTTCGGTAGGGTAAAGTTAGGAGAATCACCCAACATGTTTCTTTTTTTTATTCAAAATTAATTCTTTATTAATCTAGCTTGTCGGAGATTATAAAAAATTATGATAACATGATAAAGTTGCTATCTTTGGATTCAAAAAATAATAACATGGCGATCATTCATCAGCTTCATAGTATCCTGCGATGGGCAATTTTAGGCCTCCTTCTCGTGAGCATCTTCAACGCCTTTATGGGTATGCAAAAGAAAAAGACCTTCAGTGCAACCGACAACAAAATGGGGTTATTCCTTACTATCGTGGCAGATTCACAATTGGTACTTGGGTTACTTCTTTATTTTGTAGGCACAATGGGAATGCAGAACATTCAGCGGTTGGGAATGGCTGAGGTGATGAAAAACGCCTATGCTCGTTTCTTTGCTGTGGAACATATTTTCATGATGTTGATTGCGATCGTACTGATTCATATCGGCCGAGCAAAATCAAAAAAAGCAGCCACTGACCTATCAAAACACAAAAACTCGTTCTGGTTTTATTTTATTGCGCTCATCCTCATTTTAGCGTCAATACCTTGGCCTTTCAGACAAGGATTTGAATCCTTAGGTTGGATCTAGGAGATTCTAATTTTTATAGTCATCTTCAGCAAAGCAAGATTACTCGCAACACCTCGTCATGCATACTATTGTGTTGATTTTTGTCATTCTTAGTGGCTATTCATTTTATACTATCTTTGAAAAAATGGATGTATGCGTCTGAGTAATTGGTATAGGTTGATCGTTTTGACTATGTTTCTGTTCGCAGAACATTCAACGGTATATGCCCAAAAAAAGATTGATCAGGTAATACCGGATGCTGAAAAACGAAAAGTCCTTCGCGCAAAAAAATTGTTTAATCAATATAAGATTTACGAAGGCGAACGAATCCTGAAAGATCTTATCAATGAACATCCCTTTGAATATTATTATCACGAAGCGTTGGTGCAACTCCAACATCAGGTCTTGCAGCAAATAGGCCCGGCTTACGCCGAACTGCAATCTCTTACAAGTCCGATATCCAAGGACAGTTTACCGGCTGCATCCGAAACAGAAGCGTCGACGTATCAGCACGAAAGCATGAAAGAGAACCAACTGCTTGCGAAAAAAGATACTGTCGCCATTGAATGGAACGGATTAGATACGGAACCAAGAAAAGTAGATAAAGTCAGAAGTCGATCATCCATCAAAGTAGACACAGAAGACCCTGTCTTAACGGAAGCCACGATGACAATCGATAGCAGTTTATTAAAAGAAGATCTCACGGAAGTTGAAAGCACATTACCCTTACCCAAATTAAAAAAGACAGATCACTCACTTGAAAAACAATTAAAAGCAATTTCAGAATTAGCTCAAATTCCTGCAGATAGTTATCAAAAAGATCTCATACAAAATTGCCGCAGAGCCACTCTTCAAGTTGAATATGCCGATTCGGCATCGGCTTACTTACGATTGTTACAAATCGACACGCTGGATCCTGACATTCGAGCAAGTGACGAGGCTCGTGAAGCATTCGAAAACGGACTTGACGAATTGAATACAAACGAAGAAATTGCTGCGCAAAAACAGTTTGAGCGAGCCATCGAATTAGATGCAGATTATTATAGTGCGCATGCAAGTTTGGGTGATGTGTGGCGCATCATTGGAAAAGATGCTAATGCGATACGAGAATATAATAAGGCCATTGCATTGCAACCGAATCGACCTGAGCCTTTAGAAAAACTCAGCTTGTATTATTATCAGCGTGGAAAATTTGAAGATGCGGCCGCTGCCTGCATTGACGCAATTAGCTTGTATCCGCAGCAGCATTATTTTCAGTTATTGCGAATGATCGTAGGCAAAACAGGCAAAAACTTCAATACGCAATGGATGCGACGAGAGGTCTATCCCCTTTCGACCGCTGCGAGTTACTTTGAATTGACAGCGAAAGAAAAAACACCTTGGTGGACCTATCAAATTGTTGAAGGTGATGTACACAAT
>Ga0209596_1002635_pt1 | contig 14687 bp, 12 predicted proteins | sample M_130807_MF_Meta_FD_187314 | JGI IMG/M metagenome (GOLD analysis project Ga0209596, IMG submission 187314) | Freshwater microbial communities from Lake Montjoie, Canada to study carbon cycling - M_130807_MF_MetaG (SPAdes) (version 2) | ecosystem: Environmental > Aquatic > Freshwater > Lake... | reverse complement strand
ACATAATATTTAGAGGAAATACCGTAGTTGTACATCCAAGTGGTGCAACTGCAACAGGTGTTCTTGTAACAGAAGATGATCCAGTTACTACCGGATCAATAATGGTTTGGATCCCTGCACCTAATTATGTAAATTATTTTACACCTTCATTAGGAACTGGCGACTATAATAGATATGTTATGAGTCCTACGGTAAACACAATAACAGGATCTGTAGATGGTCAATATAGTATTGGTACATGGAATATAGGTACAGACTTCAATGCATCAACAATGCGTTCTGTAAAGGTATCTAATACTTCACTCACTGCTTTTACTACAGGAACTTCATACTTCTCATTTGCAACTCAAACTACTTCGATGACATTTACATTATATGCAGGTGATGGAACTACAGTATTGAGATCTATAACAGCACCAAATATAAATGGAAACCATGTTTATACAAGTTATCCTTATGGATTAACATTGACAATAAACTCTTGGGCAATAGACAATGATAGATGGAAGGCAAAAGCTGTGGGTACAATAGATGTTGCTACAATATTTCCATATGGTGGAAGATTTGGCTGGAAAATAGAACACAATAATGGTATGGGACCAGGTAGTAACAATATTGGATTAGCTACACTAGGAGTATATTCTTTTTCATCGACTTATCCATTATTCTATGATGTTGATTTAGGAGAAGATTCTCAAGATTCTAGTTCATCTATTGGAAATGTTGTATTTGATGAAAAAACGCCAACAAACATATATTATTCCGGTGTTGCTTTCTATGATATAGGCTCTATATTTGGATTTACAGTATCTGGAATAAATCTATTAAATGATTTAACTATACCAGACACAAAACAAATTGATATAAATGCATATTATATGGCAATATCAGGTTCTTTCGATGGATATGCAGACGGCTCAAAAGCTACAGGTACTGTAATAACTGGATGGACTCATAGTTGGGATAAATCTGGTCTTACATTCTCTAGAACAGGAACGGTAAATAGTACAGGTCAATACATACCTGATTTCGCAGATCTTTCAACAACATCTGTAAACAACTCATTAGATAATTCAAGATTATCATATATACAATCTAAAATATATGACCTTGGTTTAGCAGATACATATACAACTTCTACTAAGAAGATGCTTTTTGATACAGATATAACTGACACGGTTGCTTACAATAGTAATCCTTTAGATAGTGAAAGTGGAAGATTGTCTTTCTCAGGTCTATCAAACGCTTCGAATAAAGGTGTACATCCTTCATCAGTAACACAATTAGGAACAGCAACATTTAGTTCTTTAGTATCACTTAATACTGCAACAGATGAGCTACAATATATCTTTGGAAGAGTCATATACCCACAAACAAACTTTACGGAATATTTTCCATTGGTAAATAAAAGTGCTTCTATCGACTACTCTACTGCAGTTTCATCGACTAAATCATTTGATATATACACTTCGCTTGGATTGAGTACTACTGATACGGGTGCAGGTGGTGGAGGATATACCCCAACTACATTTACAGACTTTAGATGGCACGTCACATCGTATTCTAAAGATGCAGGGGTCAATACAACATTTACAAATGCACTTTTCACTTTCAACGCAAACTTTGCGGAGTCTGATTTAGATAGAGGATATAGTGGTGTATATACTATAAATCCAAATCCATATTTGGTAATATTGATTGGTATTGATAGTACTGGTGCAAATTTAAAACCAGATAAGTTTGCCTATATCTCTGGAAGTTCTATAACTTGGGGTGCAAGAATGTTAGAACCAACATTCAACTTCAATGGATCTTCAACCGGAAAACAATTGAGATGGTCTATTGGACAATGGGGTTCGACTCTGAATTGTAAAAAAGTTTGGCTTTTTGTTGGGTATAAAAATGATACAAGAGGTAAGCAGCTTTGGATGACAGATATAAATCTATCATTTCCTGTTTAAAAAAAATAATATATAATAAAAAATAAAATATTTAAAATGGTAGATGTAAAACTAACTAAGACGTTCATAGATAATAATACGGGTAAAGACATATACATTCTTTCTATTAAGATGGGAGATGTTTATCACAATATAGCTTGTGATAAAGAGCAATTTGAAAGTCTTTTCTATGGAATTAGATCTATATTCAATAATTCATTGAATTAAGTACAAAAATCTTTAAAAAAAATAAGGCCATCGAAAATGGCCTTATTTTTTTCACATATATCTACACATTATTTATTTTATGAGTTGAAAATTTAATATATACCAATAGTTAATTTAAAATAAATTTTTAATAATATGCCTAATCAAAATTCAGCGAGTCAAAGAAAGGCCGGTTTTTTTCACGCACTTGGAAAGTTCTTTTCAGAAGATGCACAAGTACCAGGAAATGAACTTTATAAAAGCTCACATAATGTTAGATCAAATGAGGTTTGGATGGATTCTATACCATTTGCAACAACAGGTGCTGCGGATACTATAACAATTGCAAATCCAACGATTATCAAAAAAATTGGAACTTCTGGAAATGCAGCATTTCTTTATCCACTGAGTAATACTAACTATCAAACTTGGTTTTTAGACGAGGGTAATCCTACTTATTCATCTAGTGGATTTCTTCCTTCTACACAATGGGTAAAGTCTCTTATAAGTCCTACTGATGTAACAGATGCGAATGGAAAGCCATCTAATGGATTTATATTTCAAATGTTCTCACAAGATGGTGTTACACCAATAGTATATGATAGTGCATTTTATGATGTCGATTATTTTTCAGGATTTATTAGATTTGATATACTTAACACTCCTAAGGATACAGGATTAGGATTTACCTTTCTTCCTACTGCATTAGAGAATTCAGCTGATAAATTGGCATATATTAGAAATTCAAGTACTTGTGGTCCAAGAGCAATTGCTTATCAATACATTGGTCAAAGATTGTCTAATTACAATTTTTCGGGAGGTGCTACGGGTGCTACTGGAGCAACGGGTGCTACTGGAAGTAATGGTACAAGTGGAACTTCAGGAACTTCTGGTACATCAGGAACTTCTGGTACATCAGGAACAAGTGGAACTTCGGGAATTGATGGAACTTCAGGGACTTCGGGAACTACAGGGACTTCGGGAATTGATGGAACTTCAGGAACAAGTGGAACTGCAGGGACTTCGGGGACTTCGGGAATTGATGGTACATCAGGAACTTCGGGAACATCAGGAACTACCGGTACTTCGGGTACTTCTGGTACGTCAGGAACTTCAGGAATAAATGGTACGTCAGGTACATCCGGATATAATGGTGATAGATATAGAACAACATATAATGGTTCTCTTGATTATCAATTAGTTGGTGGAACTTATAGTTTTACAATAGAACCTGGATTAGGATATAGTCCAGGACAATCAATTATAATGGCGGTTGATAGTTTAAATTATATCGAGGCAACTATAGTTATATACGATGTTACTTCAGGTGGACTGACTGCATCTAGAGGAAACGCATTACATCCATTATCACCTGGATATGTTGGAACTCCAACAACCGGTGTAACTGACTGGGTAATAAATTTAGATGGTTCATCAGGTGGTGATGGTTCGTCAGGAATTGATGGTACATCGGGGACTTCTGGTATTGATGGGACTTCAGGGACTTCGGGAACTACAGGGACGAGCGGAACTTCTGGAACTACGGGTACTTCTGGTACTTCAGGGACTTCTGGTACTTCTGGTACTTCTGGGACTTCAGGGACAAGTGGGACAAGTGGAACAAGTGGAACAACTGGGACTTCAGGTACTACTGGAACTTCAGGAACAACTGGTACTTCGGGAACAACTGGTACTTCGGGAACAACTGGTACTTCTGGTACAACCGGAACTTCTGGTACAACCGGAACTTCTGGTACTTCAGGGACAAGAGGAACATCAGGAACATCAGGTATAAATGGTTTAAATGGTATTCAAGGAATTCAGGGAACTCACGGTACTTCTGGAACTTCAGGTACTTCTGGAACTTCAGGTCAAGATGGAACTTCAGGAACTTCGGGATATAATGGTCTTTCAGGAACACATGGAACTTCAGGTACTACTGGGACTTCTGGTACAAGCGGAACAACTGGAACTTCAGGTACTGCAGGAACTTCTGGAACAACTGGGACTTCTGGAACAACTGGAACTTCAGGGACAACTGGGACTTCAGGAACAACAGGAACTTCAGGGACAACTGGGACTTCAGGTACTGCGGGAACTTCAGGAACTTCAGGTACAACTGGGACTTCAGGAACAACGGGGACTTCTGGAACAACGGGGACTTCAGGAACTTCAGGGACTAGAGGGACTTCTGGGACTTCTGGTACAAGTGGAACTACGGGAACTTCAGGAACAACAGGAACTTCAGGTACTACTGGAACTTCAGGAACTTCTGGGACAAGAGGAACTTCAGGAACAACTGGTACTTCTGGGACAACTGGTACTTCTGGAACAACGGGGACTTCAGGAACTTCTGGTATAAATGGGACTTCAGGTACTGCTGGTACTTCGGGAACAACCGGAACTTCAGGAACTACGGGTACTTCGGGGACAACTGGGACAAGTGGATCATCTGGTCAAGATGGTACTCCGGGACCAAATACTTTATTCTATGAGAGAGGTACGGTTACCAATGCAGGTAGTTGGGAAACAAATAATAATAGTCAACCTAATTTAGTTACTCAAGTTTTCATAAGCACTACATCTATGCTTGGACACAATGGTGGTACTGCCAGTACTAATAACGCACTTTCGTGGCTTTCTTACATAGCAATAAATGGATTTATACAGATTTTCAATAGTGATACTACGGCAGAGTTCACAATATTTAGAGTAAGTTCAATAACACCACAAAGTAATCACTACATTTTTGGTGTAACATATGTTGTAGGAAACGGTGCTTTTCCAGAACATGATGTTGCAATATCATATTTAAATAATGGGACTTCAGGGACTGCAGGAACTACAGGGACTTCGGGTACTACGGGTACTTCTGGTACAAGTGGGACTTCGGGTACAACTGGGACTTCGGGTACTACGGGTACTTCTGGTACAAGTGGGACTTCGGGTACAACTGGGACTTCAGGAACTACGGGGACTTCAGGGACTACAGGGACTTCAGGAACTACGGGGACTTCAGGAACTTCTGGGACAACAGGAACTTCTGGTACTACGGGTACTTCGGGAACATCAGGAATAAATGGAACATCAGGGACTTCTGGGACTTCTGGAACTAGAGGAACTTCTGGGACAACAGGAACTTCTGGAACTACAGGGACTTCTGGAACTACAGGAACTTCTGGGACAACAGGAACTTCTGGAACTACAGGAACTTCTGGGACAACAGGGACTTCTGGAACTACAGGGACTTCTGGAACTACAGGGACTTCGGGTACAACTGGAACTTCTGGAACTACAGGGACTTCTGGAACTACAGGGACTTCGGGTACAACTGGAACTTCTGGAACTACAGGGACTTCTGGAACTACAGGGACTTCTGGAACTACAGGGACTTCGGGTACAACTGGAACTTCTGGGACATCAGGGACATCAGGGACTTCAGGTACAAGAGGAACTTCTGGAACTTCGGGTACAACTGGAACTTCGGGTACAACAGGGACATCAGGGACAACTGGAACAAGTGGAACTTCAGGAACAGGATTCAATGCAATTCTTCAACCTGCAAATTTTAGAATATTGACTGCAACAGGTTCTTCTACAAATCAAGCGGTTGCACAGCCAAATATAACTTTTGATGGGAGTACACTTACGATAACAGGAAATCTTACTGTAACGGGAACATCATCGGTTGTAAATTCACAAAACTTATTTGTTCAAGATCCAATAATATTGATAGCAGGTACTCAAACAGGTACACCTATTTTAGATTCGGGATTTATGTTCAATAGAGGAACTGGAGCTACTCAGGCATTTATATGGGATGAATCTACGGATGAGTTCAGTTTTGTACAAACAAATGATTCATCTACCGTAATTGGTAGTGTAAATATAGCAGCATATTCAAATATTAGAGCGGGTGGTGCTACACTATCTCAAGTAAAATTGACAACTGGTGCAAATATTGGATATATTCTATCATCTGATTCTACAGGACTTGGATCTTGGACTAATCCTGCTACTATATTAAGTAATATAAATGGTGTTACTGGATCAGGTACTGTCAATTATGTTCCTTATTGGAATTCAAGTAACAATTTATCATCAACTAGTTCTATTTATATATCTAACAATAATGTTGGTATTGGTACAATAGGTAGTTATGCAAAATTGGCCATACTTGGTGAAAATAGTGTTATTTATTCATCAACAGCATCTTATGGATTAAGCGATAATACAAATAATGGTGTAGTAACAACTATATACAACACATCACAAGCAACTGGATCTTATGCAGGTATAAAACTTATAACAAGAAACACTGGGGCTAAGAAATGGGGTATTTACAATGTATCTAAAGGTGCTATTTCAGCAGACTTGACATTTGGACATGGGGATGGTGATGTTAATGGTTCAGAGGTTATGAGATTAACTGATGGTAATAATGTTGGTATAGGTCTAACCGCTATAAATGCGAAGCTTCATGTTAAGGCAAATACAGGTATTACTGGATCAACCGTATTTAAAGTAGATGGAAATGTTGGTGAATTGTTTACGGTTACCGATAGTTTAACGGGATCTCTTATGTCTGTAAATGATATATCAGGTCTTCCTATATTAGAAGTATTTGATGATAATACAATTTTGATGGGAGACTATCAAGCACCAACTCTATATTCAAGTACAAAATCTGTAGTTGGTATAGTAACAAATTTTGTAGTATATCAATTTGTGGCATCTCTTTATACATCTGTTTTCTTTGAATATAATGTTCAGAATTCAACAAATTTAAGAGCAGGAACTATTACAGGAGTTTGGAATTCAGCAACAATGCAGTTTACAGAAACTTCTACTATGGATATAGGAAGTACAACACCAATAACATTTGATGTGGTTCTTACTACAATATCAACAGTTGTATATGTTCAACTTAGAGCAACAACAACGACTTCTGGATGGACTATAAAATCTATAATAAGATCAATATAAATTATTTATTGAATAATCAAAACCTGTATATAAATTATACAGGTTTTTTTATTTACATTATTATATTTTAATATATATAATAACTTATTTTGGAAAGTGAAAAAATAAAGTTTTTTTAAATGGCAAATGAATTTTACGTCAGAAAAGGTCTGGCAATCGCGACTGCATCGGTCGCAACAGCATCAGGTGCTGCACAGGCAACAAAATATCTAGTTGTTGGAGATGATAATATAGTAAGATGGGCAACGGCTAGTGTTACTGGTGGTCCATCAGGAACTAATGGTACTTCGGGTACATCCGGGACTTCGGGTACATCCGGGACTTCGGGTACATCCGGGACTTCGGGTACAAGAGGAACATCAGGGACTTCGGGTACTACTGGAACTTCGGGTACTACTGGAACTTCGGGTACTACTGGAACATCCGGGACTTCTGGTACTTCCGGTCAACAAGGAGAGTCTGCAGGTATACCATATACATTTTCAACAAATACAGGAGCAACAGATCCAACACCAGGTAATCTTAAATTTATTGGAAGTGGTTCTTTATTTCTTACTTCACAAGTTTATATTGCATATAATGATTTGAATGGAAACGATAGAGGACATTTTTTAAAACAGATGACAAGTGGAAATTTGATTTTAAAGAGTAATTCAAACTCTGGAACAAATTTTGCGGTATTTAATATAACGTCATTAGTTGATAATTTTGTTCCTTTTTCTCCAGCAACCTCTTATGTTGTGTTAAATATCGATACCGTAAATTTTCCAGCAACAGGTAACTGGACATTAAATTCAACGGATTCAATTGTTGTAAATTTCACAAAATTTGGAACATCAGGGACTTCGGGAACAAGAGGAACTTCGGGAACTTCAGGTACAACCGGAACATCAGGGACTTCGGGAACAAGAGGAACTTCGGGAACATCGGGTGTCAATGGGACTTCTGGAACATCTGGAACTAGTGGAACAACTGGAACATCGGGCACAACCGGAACATCAGGGACTTCGGGAACAAGAGGGACTTCTGGAACATCAGGTGTCAATGGGACTTCAGGAACATCTGGAACTAGTGGAACATCTGGAACAAGTTTTGCAGGATCTGGAACTACAAATTATGTAGTAAAATGGGGCACCAGCACCACACTAACCAATTCAAATATAATAGACTATGGTTACCCACTCGGAGTAGGTATCAATTATGCACCACAAGTGGGAGTTCAGTTGGCAGTTGGTAATGCAGTAAACCCTACAAGTGTTTACGTACTAAATAACTATGCGACATCATCTACAACAAAGGGTATTCGGGTAGAAAATATTGGAGTAGGTACTGGATCACATATAGGAATTGATATACAAGTATCCCCATCATCTTTAAACTATGGCTTGAAGATAGATGATGGTAGACAAGGACTTGGTAAGGTTCTTACCTCTGATGTGACAGGAAATGCATATTGGAGTAATAACATAGGAACTACCGGATCTACTATTACACTGACCGGAAATTTAGTGTTAAATACTGCAACTGCGAGTTCAGGTGTATTTAGTCATTATTTTCAAGTGACTGTAAATGGAGTTTTATTAAAAATACCTTTATATTATTAAATAAAAAAAAGAGAGCAAATGCTCTCTTTTTTATTTTATAATGATTTTATTTCTAATATTTTATTGTCTATTTCGTATGAAAGTGATATGCAATCCCCTTTCAAATCTCTTAGCTTTGTAGAATCTTCTTTTTTAAGAACATCATCTATTGATGAAATCTCTTCTTCTATAACTTCCTTTAGTTTGTTCAAATCAAAAAGAACATCTTCCTTTACGTCTTCTAAAAGACTTTTATAATAAGGATTAGATATTAAAATATCTTTATATAGAGAGATATTGAATCCCTTTACTATAAAGGTAAGATGTGACAATATTTCATCTTCAGTCTTTGAATATTTTAGATTGTCTATTGCTAGTTCAAACTCTTCTCTACTCTTACTCATTATCTGTCGCTCAATTCTCTTTTCGAATCTCTATCGATGTCTCGGCTTTTGATATCCTCTTTTTTGTTCCAAAGTTTCTTACCTTTACAAACACCAATTTTCACCTTTATTAAATTATTAGAAATAAATACTTCTAAAGGAATGATAGTAGTTCCTACACCTTGTATAAGCTTCTCGATTTTGTTTATTTCTTTTCTGTTCAAAAGAAGTTTCTTTTCTCTGTTTTCGTCGTGTTTATCCAGCATATGAGATTGCTTGTATTTTGCAACCTTCATGTTTTTAATAAACAACTCACCATTCTTTATATAAACAAAAGAATCGGCAATGGTTACATCACTTCTTCTAATAGACTTGACTTCATTACCAATAAGTATTATACCTGCGTCAAAAGACTCAAGTACCGAATATTCGAAATATGCTTTTTTGTTAGTTGTTATTTTCATAGCTACAAATGTACTTATAATCCTTTAGATTGTCAAGCGATATTGTTATATTATCACCATCGAATCGGTTCTTTATTATCTTTATTTTTCTTCCTTCAATCACATAGGCCATGTCTGCCATATAAATACTTCTATTTCCACCACTGAAAGATGGTATCTCTCCTATCGGATTTGAGTTTACTGGTGAGAGTATAATCAAACTATATTTGGTTTCCATCACCTCTTTCCTCATTTGTCCGATAAATTCAGATATGTGTCTACTCCTTTCAAATGCAGATTCTGATTTTGACATGCTGAAATTTCCCAAATCGACTACTAAAAAGTTTGTATTTGAAAATTCTTCACCGTCCAAAACAGAGTCTATTTTTTTATCTCTTATCTTTCGCTTTAAGGCAGACATAACAGAAAAAGACGAATCGAATTCAAAAATCTCTATGTGAGGCAATTTTGAAATGAGTTCGTCTTTTATCCGTTCATCCTGGTACTTATAGCCAATCATAGTAAGATTCGATTCTTTAAGATATTCGAATATTTTATTGATTGGTTCCATATGAATTAGTTTAAATGATTGGCAATTAATTCTTCAATTTTTTCTTTGGTTACCATACCGGTATTTCTCTCAACTATTTCACCATCTTTATAGAGAAGTAAAGTTGGAATGTTTCTAACACCTAACTCAGATATCAAATCGCGTGCACCATCCGCATCTAATTTTCCAACTTGAAGTTGTCCATGGTATTCTGATGATATTTGATCAACTAATGGTCCAATTACCTTACAGGGATTACACCATTCTGCTTTTATATCAACTAAAACTAAACCATTTTCTGTAAATGATTTATAATTTTGTTCATTTAATTCTGTTATATAAGCAATCATATCTTTATTTTATTTTTTATTTATATTAAAGAATATTTAAAAAGTTTAAAAATATTACAGAGGAAGCACCACATTTTTATATATACGGTATGATAAGTACTGAAATAACATACATTTATGTTTTAATAGACCCAATAGATAATGATATTAGATATGTTGGTAAAACATCTAATCCTAGATCTAGATTATCTGGACACATTACAGAATGTAAAAAGGAATCATCAAAACACTATAGAGCAAGATGGATAAGAAGCTTATTGAAAAATAATCTTAAACCTATTATAAAATTTATAAAAGTATGTCCTTTAAATGATTTTGTAAAATTTGAGACAGAATATATAAAAATGTTTAAATCCGAAAGACTGACCAATTCTGATGAGACCGGACAAGGTAATTCTAGTAGAATAAAAGAGGTTTTAGATAGACAATCTCAGAATTCGGGCAGAATTGTTTATCAATATGATTTAGATGGTAATTTCTTAAAGGAGTTTAGAAGTGCTAGAACGGCTGCAAAAGAAATAAACACAAATCATGCCAACATATCTAGATGCTGCAATGGTGAATACCAACATACACAAGGATTCATATTTAGATATGAAAAAGTAGAGGTTGTAAAAATTGAAAATCCCAATGCTATTAAAAAGATAGTAATCGAAATAGACGAATCTGGTAATAAAATAAATGAATGGAAATCTGTTATGGACTGTTCGCGATTTACGGGTATAGATAATAGTAATATCAGTAGAGTATGTAATGGTAAATCACCACATATCAAAAAAAGAAGGTTTATATTTAAACCTTCTTAATTTTATCCCAAAATATTTACAACTTTGTTTTTTGTGTCGTTCACAATCTCTTTACGAACACTTAGTTCCAAAAGAAGTTGATTACACTCGTCATCCAAATCATCATAAAGACTAACATTTCCTTTCTCTAATATAGCAATCGCTATTATAGGATCTTCTTTATATATTTCTAATAGTTTCTTAACTAAAGAAAGTTGCTTAGACATCTTCATTCCTTTAAGGCTTTCGATAGATTTTGGTGCATAATTACCAAGTCTTCTTAATAAGTCTAGATCTTCTTTAGAAACTTCCATATCTACATATCCACAATCTGTGTAGAAGTAGTATACCTTTTCCCAGATTTGCTCCATTTCTGTTCCGAACACGTTTCTGATATAGAAAAGAAAATCTTTTGAAGTGTGTAGTTTTCCTAAGTTGTCATCATTGAAAATATTGTTAGTTTCCAATAAAGAAATAATTTCATAGTCTTTACTTTCATCTTCCTTTACCGGTAAGAAGTAGTCGGTGGTTTTAAGACCATACAACTCTGTATCTACATTTTTATGCAGCTTTAAAAATTCTTCAATTTCTTTATCTCTTTCTATTTTAAAGTAAGGTTCTAACAAATCTTTGTTTTGACTGAACATCTCAAAGTATCTTTCCTTAAACCTAAATTTGTTCACATCGGAAAAGCATCGAGACAAACAATATGAGATAAGTTTAAACTCTAACTCGTCAAGTTTGGCATTAAGCTCTTTACTTTTTTTGGCAATCCTTATAGCAGTGTGTGAAGGAGTCTGTATATTACAGATTTTCAGTTCACCAGTATTTAAGAAATCTTCAAAGTCCTTTGTGATGTAGAACTTATCTTCTTCAATTGAATATCCTACTCTGGTTGCATTTATATCAAAAGAATTAAGGATTATACCTTGTACATCAGTAGATGCCTTATATCCAATCTCATTGAATATTCCTTTCTTTTCGGATGATGTTATTGTATAGAAATCCTTTGTATAACTATTCCAGCACATTCCTGTGTAATCTTCGTAGTATCTAATATCTTCTTCTTTGAACCTAAACAAAGATACTTCTCTGCTTATCTCTTCTTGATTATCAATCTTACCCTCAAAGATAAATATATCAATGTCATTCACAACTGCAGGATTTCCAGAATGTAGTTCCCAGATCATGTTTGCCAAAGAGCCTCCAGCCAAAAATCCTTTTTTCGGTAAGCCCCATTTTGATTTTAATATTTCTAAGGCTTTTCTGGCCAGGATCTCAGTTTTCATTTTTAGTCTAATATTACGTCAATAACTCCTAAATCTTTTGCTTCTTGAGCGGTCATAAACCAATCTATTTTGTTCTCTAAAACTTTTTTAAGTTTCTTTTTCTCAATATTGGTTTTTTCCATAGTATATTCTTCAATAAGTTTTTGTAGTCTCTTTGCTTCATCAACTTTCTCTTCCATATCTTGTACCTTTCCAAACGCACCGGAAGAAACCTGGTGATACAATGGTGTAGACATTTTGTGAGCAAATCTTTTGTGTCCGGCGATTAGTATTAAGAATCCACAACTCATAGCACATCCTGTTACTATCGTATGAATTGGAGTCTTACTTCTTTCCATTACGGAAAGGAGTCCAAAGCATTGATATACTGCACCACCATAAGAGTCGATGTATATCTTGATTGGTTTTGGTTTGTATTCTACACCATATGCAGAATATATCCTTTTAAGATGTTTATCATCTTCGTTTATTTCAATGATATTTTTGGTTAAATCACCAATAGAAGATTGATCTACTTGTTTTGTAAAATAGATATTTCTCTCTTTTGGTAGCTGCAAGTTTGTAGCCATTTTTAAAAGTTTTTAAAGATTAGTAAAATATTTTTCTTATTATAATCGTATCGCCTACTTTTAGATTTTGATTGGTTTGTGTTATAGATTTTCCACAATCAGTATCTATGATATATTTCTTTTCAAACTCAATAGAAGACCTTTTGATTTCTTCTATATTTTTTATGACACATTTATGATATAAAGTATCAACATCATTTGATTTGTTATTACAAGATGCTAAAGTAATGAGTAAAATTGAAAGTTTAATTATTTTTTTTATATTTTTCATAAGAACATTTCATCTATATATTTAAACTCATTTTCAGTAGCCTTTACAAGGATTGCCCGACCATTCCTAATTTGTGACTTAATTGTCGAAAGATTTTTTCCTAGTGTATCTGAAATGTCTTTATAAGACATTCTTTTGATTTCTCTCATTTCAATTACGCTTTTATAAGGTTCTTTTAGACTGTCGATGTATTTTTTCATTATTTCGGCTTTTTTGTCTTGAACATCATGTAGAACTACATCACTTTCTTCTTGTGTGATAAAGTCTTTCATAGTAGTTCCCTCATTATCATACTCAACGTCTAAAGAGATACTTCTTTTGTCGTTTTTGATACTTTGTAATGCAAGATTTTTTGCTATAGTAAATAGCCAGGTTGAGAATTGTGCTTTTTCGACATCATATTTGTCTATTTTCTCGAATGCAGTCAGAAAAGAGTCTGTCGAGATATCCTCTGCTTTTTGAGGATCGTTACACATTTTTGATGTGTAGTAGATTAACTTTGGGTAATACTTCTTGTATAAAGTTGAGAAGTCTTTACCTGTTCTTTCTACGAAGATTTTTTCCTGTTCACTGAATAAGATTGCTTTTGATTCCATTTTATTGCTTTTTATTTTTAGTCAACTCTTCGTTGATTGCTTGTTATTTATTAAAATTTATTTGCTTCCTATGATATAACTATCCTTTATTATATTAAAATATATATTAAAAGTTTAGTCTTATGAATAAATTTTATCAAAAACATGGCATTTGTATAGAACTTCTATCATATTCCTATAGTCTCCAATTTTTTATTTCTATCCTCTGAAATAAGGTCAGAAAATGCGTTGTCATAATATTCATTAAGTATCTTTAGATTTGCAAATATACCATTACTTTCTAGGTAATCTTCAATAAAAATAGGTTGATTCTTCATTGTCCACTCAACTGCCGTTTGAGTCAATATATTTGGAGAATCCCATTTCTTTTCAACAATATTCGATTTGTCAAAACACGGATAAGACTGTATTTGTGTCTTGACTATTCTTAGATGTTTATCATTTGTAAATAGACTACCAAGTGTTTGATCCTGATACAAATCCTCTTTTATTATATCGGTGAGTTTCTTACCAGTCTGCATGAATTTGAATTCTCCGTTTATCGATACGAAGAACCAAAACCTTTCTCCGATGTTCGGAATCTTGTTTGATTTCTTAGCATATTCGTTGTACCAAACTCTTTTCAAATAGTTGGCTTGGTCGTATATGAGTTTTCCATCTGGAGCCAAGTAAACAAATCCGGTCTTTATGAAGGGACAGAAAGTTCCGTCTTTCTTCAAGATGGGAAGAATCTTC
>Ga0209596_1002633_pt1 | contig 14688 bp, 3 predicted proteins | sample M_130807_MF_Meta_FD_187314 | JGI IMG/M metagenome (GOLD analysis project Ga0209596, IMG submission 187314) | Freshwater microbial communities from Lake Montjoie, Canada to study carbon cycling - M_130807_MF_MetaG (SPAdes) (version 2) | ecosystem: Environmental > Aquatic > Freshwater > Lake... | reverse complement strand
ATATTTTTATAAAAAAAATAAATACAAAATTAAATTAAAATCTTGAATATACAAAATTTAGATGCTTCTTCAACGCATAGAGATATAATATGTTATGATAAAAATAAAAATACATATCCAATATTTACATGTTTAACATATTTACAAAATACTATTTTAGAAATTGTACCTAAATTACATAATAATCCAACATATAAAATACATGAAATTTTTAAATTATATAATAATATTAAAAAAATTAACATTAAACGAGGAGATATATTAGTATTTAATTTCAGATGGTTTTACAAATAATATAAAAATAATACCAAATAAATTACAAAAAATAAATAAATACATTTTAAACAAAAATGTTATTTATTTAAATAAAGAAGATGGTAAAATATTTAGATATTATTGTTATAATAAACAATTTATTAAATATTGTTGTGTGATATTTGTTTTTATAATTATATTATTATTTATTTTATATTATAACTACAAACATAATTTATTATAAGAATTTAACTGAGAAAATAATATTTTTTATAATAATGGTAATTATAATAAATAAAAATATTAATGGTAATTATAAAAAATAAAAATATTTTTTATAATAATGGTAATTCTGGTAATTTATTACACCAAATTTCAACAGCTTGTTCATAAGTCAATGTCTGTTTATTTAATTTTTGATTAACTTCATTATGTAAATCTACTGACCATTTAAATAATACCATTCTTTCATTAATATCAATTGTATCTAATTTATCTATCCATATTTTATATGTTTCACAACAATGCTTACATGGTAATATATTAAATACTGATTGTAAATATTTTTTTACTTCATTAACATACATTTCATTTTCTAAAAAATCAATTATTGATATTGTATGAATAAAATTCCAAATTACAGGTCCCCAACTGTTTTTAGGTCTATATATATTTTTTACATTCGGATCAAATACATTTATACTATTTTTTAAATTTATGTTCTTTGAAATATCTACATCTGTATTTGTTACTGGTTCTATTTGTGTTGTTGTTTCTGTTATTGGTTCTATTTGTGTTGTTGTTTCTGTTATTGGTTCTATTTGTGTTGTTGTTTCTGTTACTGGTTCTATTTGTGTTGTTGTTTCTGTTATTGGTTCTATTTGTGTTGTTGTTTCTGTTATTGGTTCTATTTGTGTTGTTGTTTCTGTTACTGGTACTGGTTCTATTTGTGTTGTTGTTTCTGTTACTGGTACTGGTTCTATTTGTGTTGTTGTTTCTGTTATTGGTTCTATTTGTGTTGTTGTTACTATTATTGGTTCTGTTATTGTTTCTGAAATTATTTCTGTTATTGGTTGTGTATCTGGTTGTGTAATTATAATTGTTTCTGTAACTATTTCCATATTATCAATAAAATTATTTGATAAATCTGTATTATCCATTTATTATATTATAATATTAAAAAAAATTATAATATAATTACGAATAAGTATAATTATTAATATAAAATAATAATTTATTAAAGAATAAAGTATTTTTATTTGTATTATTTGTATTATTTGTTTTATTAAGAGAATTTAAATTAGAATTTGTTGAGATTCTACAGTAAACTATTGCTGTTGCTGATTTTGGACTATATTGACATGTATTTACATTTCTTATTACTAAGAAATTTACAATTTGATTACTACGTGGATTAAAACTATTTACATTAATACTATTTAATGTAATTAATAGTAATAATAAATATTTAAAATATAATTTGTTGTTCATTTATATATTTTATTATTTTATCTATAAATTATTTTATCTACCAAATAATTCATATCTCATTGCTCTATTATATCCTGTTCCAGATTGACAACAACCTAAGAAATCACCACCACTTCTTGCAGGAGAAGCTGTCCAATTACTATTAAACAGTCCAACACCACCAGCAACATCACATGAAGTAAAATCATTAGCTCCATTTTCATTCCAAATAAATCCCCAACGTATATTAAAAAGTATTGAACTTGTTAAATAATTAACACCACCGAAAACATGTCGATAGGCTGAAGATTGAGTACTCCATACAGTTGGATTAAATCCAGGAAAACTATAAGGATTAGACGGAATTGCATCACGTGTTATTTGGAAGCCTGCTAATGCAGTAATCTTTGTACCAGAATTATACCAATTATTTACTTGCCATACCCAACCATCATTTACAATAAAATTACCACCAATATATCCAATATCATTATAAGGCCAAATAGTCATTACGTCTTTTATTGGAATATAATTAAAAATATCGTATTTTGCATTTGCATTATTTCTAGTTAAATCTAATGAATTTAATGTATTTGCTGTAGTCCAATAATTAGCATAGTAAGAGAAAACAGCCTCAGTATTCGCTTTCATTATCATCATCCATCCACCACCATCATATTTATCATTCATTAAGCATAAAGTTGGTGTTGAAGTTCCATTACAAAGTATATAATATGTGCCATCTGTATTCGTATTTGTTATATCTTTAATGATTTTTGCATTTTCATTAGGAAAATTAATATTAGTACCTGTACCACTAAAAACATAACCTGTTAAATCTGTGATTGTTTTATTATTAGGTAATGTTAATGATATTGACATGTTATTTATACCATATGATTTATCAGATATAATTCTTATTGGATAATATGTATTTGCTACTAATGTAATAGAATTATAACTGCTAATAGGAGTACATATCATATAATTTGAGCTTGTATAATTCAAAGCATTTGAATCAAACCATAAAGTAGTATTATTGTTACAATGAAAATAATATCCTGTACCATCATACATTTGTATACTACTGTTTGGTAATTGAAAATATAATCGAATATCGTTACCGCCTATTTCTTCGCCAAATAATATTCTTATTGGATAATATGTATTTGCAACGAGATAAATAGTAGCAGTTCCGCTAGTGACATCTCTTCTTAATAATGCGTTCGCAGTTGTATAATTCATTTTTGCGTTATCACCTATCCATAAAGAAGTCATATTATCAGAATAAAAGCCAAATGTATATGTTCCACTTACTGATGCTTTAAAATAACCTGTCCATTCTATTGTGAAATAATCACCAGTATCTACTTTATAATAGTTATTGGTTGCGGTATTAAGATTTGTTAAATTAGTTGAAATACCTGAATATACATAATTATTAATATTATCTTTCATAGCAGTATAATATACATTATCAGCATAGTATTCTCCACTATAAGATTTATATTTGAGTCCATTTACAAAATTATTATTATCAGGATTAACCGTAAAAGTATATGTTCCTGAAGTTGGAGCTAAGAAATAGCCAAAATATTCGGCTGTATAAAAAATACTATTAGTTGTTTCTACATTGCCAGTCATTGTAGATATGTTTGTGAAATCATTGATCAAACTTATATTGATATAATTTAATAATTTGAATGAATCATATCTCGAATCAGTATTATATATCTTACATGTCAAGCCATTTAATTTAATTGGCGATTGATTAATAATATTTCGCATAGAAAGAGAATATGGGATACTTGAGCCTCTTGATAATGTATTATAAATACTTGAATATGTTGATGATCCATAAATGTCTCTAATTAATGATGCGGAAGGTTTAGGCATATGATATCTGATTATTACAATTCCTGAACCTCCTTTACCACCATAAATACCTCCTCCTCCTCCAGATCCCGTATTTTCTCCACCATTACCACCATTATTTGTAGTCGCAGTTAGTCCATTGTTTAAACCTATTAGCCCACCCAAACCATTAGTTGTTGAACCAAGAAAACTTCCACCACCACCACCACCAAAACCTCCATTGCCTGCTGTTCCAGTATAACAACTTCCACCACCACCAGCACCCCAATATAATGTTCTATCTAAAATAGGAATCATTATACCATCACCACCATCACCTCCTCCTTTATTAATATTTTTGGTTGTAGTAGAAAAATCAGCATCGCCAGGTATTCCTGGTTGTCCAGCACCACCACCACCTCCACCTCCAGCAGTATCATAACCACCAGCATATTTTCTTACACCACTTGTTCCACCAGCATTACTATAAACTGATGCATTACTCATTATAGTTGAATTCAATATACTATTTTTAATAGATTGTCTACCTGGTTGTCCAACAGTATTTACTTCTGAAAAATCAGAAGTCCCTCCACCACCAGACCCACCACCGCCAAAATTATTCATATTAATCATATCATTTAAAGCAGTTTCAATAGACATTCCTGTATTCAAGTAATTAGTCATGATATTTGATACATATCTTAATTGATTGTCAGTTAGATGTCTATCCCAAATTATTACATATGACAATGCCCATTCTGATAATGGTTCAGTAGACCATCCAGTATTTAAACTTAATGTATCATTACCCGTACCGCCTCCTGTTGTTGCATATGTATAACCATCTGAAATTATATTATTACCGTAATAATTTGATCTCAATTCGTTTTTACCACAACATACTAACCAATCTGTTTTAGATCCTAAATTTGCATTTGGTGTGATCCATGAATTATAATGTGCAACTCCTCTGTTACCCCCATAATGCCCATGTATAAAATTAGTACCTATAGCTTCTATAATTCTACCTTGATTTGCAGAAGGATTGGTATATCTTGTTATTGAACATAGTGTAAATAATTTGGGTAAGCTACCTGTAGGCCAAGTTATATTTGCATTAGTACCTCCTGATATATAAGGGATACTTACAACAGCACCGAATCCAGTACTTGTTGTTTTAGTTATTGTTGATGGTATAGATGTTGTAGCATGTCTATTAAAACCACTAGAATCAAGTAATAAATTTGTACTTGCATCGTAATTTGCAGCATTATAAATTCCCCATGGTCTTAAAAAGTCTGGTATAGTAAAATTCTCATTAACAATGTTATCTACATATGGTTGAATAGATGAACCAGTAGCTAAATAATTCATCATACCTAAAGACATATATTCCATCTCAACATCTGTTAAATGTCTATCCCAAATAATAACATATGAAAATGAAAATGTAGATGGTTCACCTGAATTAATACTTAAAGTTATGTTACCTACTCCACCAGTTTCTGTTCCAACATATATACCATCAGCCATACAATTTTTGTCTTTATTTATTAATCTATCTTCATTTTTACCACAAAATACTAACCAATTTGTTAAATTAGCTGTATTCGCAGATGTTGTTTTCCAACCATTATAATGCGCAACACCTCTAGCATTACCCCAATGTCCATGTAACCAATTACTACCAGTTGAATTAAAAATACGTTGATTAGTTGTACCAGTATATCTTGTGATTGAACATATTGTAAATGTATTTGGTACGCTAAAAGCAGGCCAAGTTATTACTGATAAAGTATCTCCAGTAATATGATGTATATTGCCTGTTGCACCATTACCACTACTAAATCCTTTAACTACTGCATTACCTGTTCTTGTTGCATTACGATTATAACCAGACATATCAAACAAAGTTGTTCCATTGAAATTTTCAGCACTATATATCCCCCATGGTTTTCTATTATTTCCACCACTACCACCGTAAGCGGTCGCTCCAAAAGCTTGAGTATTTGTACCATTATTATTATTACTTCCACCATCACCTACAATTATATTATAATTTCCTGCAGGCACAAATGCATCTTTTTTATAAATAACAGTTCCTCCTCCACCTCCACCACCTCCTTGATATCCACTTGCGCCATTCCCTCCGCTACCTCCACCACCAACCATTAATATATCACATATTGTATCAGAAGGAAAGTTAATACTATGTACAACATTAGGTGTAGAAAACATGTAATAGTAATTAAATGTATTTGGAATATTAGTTGCAAAAAGCAAGTTATTATTATGAACAGCTATCGGATGACCAGTATTTTTTGGTTTAGTTGTTATTACTGCATTTGAATTAACAATAGAATTATTTAATAAATTTCTTATTATTATCATTCCTGAACCTCCATAACCACCAATTCCACCTGCAAATGAAGCACCTCCACCTCCGCCTCCTGTTCCATCGCCACCACATCCAGCTATATCATTAAAAAAGTTTGATGTTATTCCACCTTGACTAAAGCCACCACTAACTAGTGCATTATTGGGATTATTAGCAACACTTGTACTTGGAATATTAATATTTAAGAAAGATAATCTTCCTGTATAAAGTTCCAATATTTGTATTGCAGTTAAAACTATACCACCATAAATACGTAAATCATCAATAGAACCACTAAAATATAAACTTTGTAATATACCAGCAATACCATAAGTATTATCACCATTTAAAGCACCACCAGATGTACCTGTTGCAACACTAACACCATTTCTATATATTATTCTTTGATTATTACTAACATTATATGTACATGTCCAATGGATCCAAATACCAACATCTGAAGCATAAGTACCACCATCTAAATCATCACCATAAAATGAAAAAGTAAAAACATTTGTATTTCTATATCCAATACATAATTTAGTTCTAGTTGCATAAATAGTACCAGTTGTTCCATATACAAAATTATATACACCATTGCTATTAGTTTTTGACCAAAAAGATATAGAAAAGCTCTTGTTATTTATATTAACTCCTGAAGTTGTTGTCAAATATTGAGTAGAACCATTAAATGATGCACAATAATCACCTTTAAGACCAGTTAATACATTTACAGATCCTGTATTAGTCATACTGTACATTCCCATACTATCTAATCCAATGTTTGTTGGATCGTCAAAGGCGTACCAAGCTGAAGGATTAATGTTATAATTAGTATTATTAGAAATATCTTTTAATATTGGGTAACTTTTATCGGTTATTGAAATTGGTCTAGCTACATTAATACTTATTGATCCAGTATTGAATATAAATTCATAAATATTGTTTTTAATTGTGTATAATGTTGCACCATAATTAAATGAACAATATAATGGATTACTAACTAAATAAGACATTCTATTAGATGTTAAAGTATTATATAATGTGTTATTCATAGTATATAATGTTACTCTACCATTATAAAGTTCTGATACTTGTGTTCCACTTAAAACTAGACCAGAATAAATACGTAAATCATCTACTCCTCCTCCATAGTATGCTGGTGAACCTGAAAAATATCCTAATGTTAAAATATTAGTAGTATTTAATGATCCACCTGAATTACCAAATTTAACAAGTATACCATTTCTATATATGATTCTTTGATTATTAATAACATTATATGTACAAGTATAATGAATCCATTGATTTAAATCTTCATATGCATATAATTTATCTGTATCTAAATCATCACTGAAAAAACAGAATGAGAATGTATGTGCTGTTTTATAACCAATTGTTAAAAATTGTCTAGTTGCATTTACTGAACCAATATTTAAAACATTTCTATCACCAGTTGTTTTAGTTAAATATGTCCAAAAAGATATTGAAAAACTCTTAGCATTTAAATTGACTCCAGAAGTTATAGATAAAGATTGATTAGTACCATTAAATGATGCAGAAAAAATACCTTTAACACCTTGCGACACAATAACAGATCCATTATTTGTCATATTATATAATCCAATGCTATCTAATCCGATATTTGCACTAGTATCAAATGTATACCATGCAGTAGGTACTATTGTATTTCCTGAAAAATCTTTTAACAAAGGATAACTTTTATCTGTTATTATATTTGGATTTGTTTCAGTTATTGTAATTAAACCATTCATAAAATTTATATTATAAGTATCTGGTCCAATAGAAGTTAAAGTATTGTAATTTATTGAGTAATACATTGATTTATTTATAGTGTAAAATGGATTTGTTGTAGTAATTGTTGAATTAATATCATTTATAGAATTAGAATTATAAAAAGTTACTCTACCATTATACAATTCTAAAACTTGCAAACTTGTCAAGACTACGCCGCTATAAATTCTTAAATCATCTACTCTTCCTCCGTAGTATTCAGAATAAGTTGATAATAAACACAATGTTAATATACTTGTAGTATTTAATGATCCAGCAGAATTACCTACTTTAACTAATAGTCCATTTCTGTATATAATTCTTTGATTATTAGTAACATTATATGTACAAGCATAATGAATCCATTGATTTAAATCTTCATATGCATATAATTGATCTGTATCTAAATCATCACCAAAAAAAGTAAATGAAAATGTATTCGTAGATTTATATCCAATAGCTAAAAATTGCCTTGTTGCTGCTACTGAACCAATATTTAAAACATATCTATTACCAGATGCTTTAGTTAAATATGTCCAAAATGATACTGAAAAGCTCTTAGCATTAACATTAAATGCATATGAATTTTGTAAATATTGGTTAGTACCATTGAATAATCCTGCAGAATCTCCTTTAACACTAGACGCGAGAGTAACAGTATTTAAATTTGTTAAATTACATGTACCCATGCTATCTAAACCAATATTTGATCCATCGTCAAACTTGTACCATGCTGTAGGATTTATATTATTACTAGATGAATCTTTTAATATGGGGTAACTCTTATCTTTAGTTAATATATTTTGATTTGTTTGATTAACTGATATCGTTCCTATAGTGTCAAATGATACGTTATACGTATTTGGTGTAATAAAAAATGGTGTATTGTAATTAAATGAATATAATAATGTTCTATCAATAGTATATAATGTATTAGTAGCTGTTAATGTAGCAAATGTACCAGCATCTCTTAAACTTATTCCACCTGCGCTACCAGAACCACCACCACCTAAACCACCTTTACCACCTAAATGATTCCATCCAGCACCACCTCCTCCTCCACCCCAATATAAATTTTTTCCAGTCATGTTTATAAGTACTCCATTACCACCATCACCACCGCCAGTTATAATTGATCCTGTACCGCCACTAGTACTTGCACCACCACCACCGCCACCAGCTCCAGTATTTACAATTTTATATCTTAATATAACAATACCAGAACCTCCATCGCCACCTTTATTATTTGAATTGTAATGACTACCTCCACCTCCTCCACCACCAGTATGCATTCCACCATTTCCACCTGGTGTATTTGCCCACATAGCTGTTCCACCACCACCACCAGCAGAACCATTATTTAATCCTCCTGTGCCTCCTAATGTATCTCCAACAGCTCCGCCTCCTCCGCCTCCTTTTCCTCCATTTCCTCCAGTTGTTGAATATCCTGCACCACCACCACCACCACTCCAAAAATATTCTATTCCTAATATATCTGATTTTTTACCATCTCCACCTTTTGCACCTCCTGCAACAGTTGATGGTCCTCCGCCCATTTCACCAGCACCACCACCACCACCACTATAATGTGCTTGTCCTCCATATCCTCCTCTAAAACCCTGTCCTGTTGTTCCAGTTCCTGCCTTATTTATATTATTAGCTGCATTATATCCACCTGAACCTCCACCTGAACCACCACTATTTCCTTGTCCTCCTGTTACACTTTCCCAATATGAAGTACCACCATATCCTCCACCTATGGCTACATTAGTACCAAAAGAAGAATTTTGTCCGTTTTTAGCATTTATAGTATATTGATGTGCTGTAGGTTGTCCGTTTGTTCCTGCAGCGGGTGCACCATCACCTCCTCTTCCTACTAATATATTATAACTACCAATTGAAATATTTTGTGACATTAATAGAAATCCTCCACCACCACCACCACCAGCCATATCCATACCACCACCACCACCGCCACCAACTATTAATAATTCCATTGTTACAGATTGTGATATATTAACAGTGTATGATGTTTGCAATTCGCTACCACCTGAATGTACAAACATATGGACTCTATAAGTATTATATGTATAAGTTGTATGTCCAGTAGTCGTAGTTGCAGATGTTACAGATGATATATAATTATTAATAGCTTCAAATGTTCTATTAATACCACCACCTCCACTATTACCATATGTTAATGCATCGCTCATAATACTATTATTTGTTATACTTTTAATATTTGTATTTATTGGATTGGTCCATTCGAGATAGACCAACCCATCTTGTCCATCAGCTTCTGTTCCAGATACTGAATATGCAGTATCCACTTTATTACCACCTTTTCCATATAATGAATTATTAATTATATCTGTATAGTTTGCTGGATTACCACTATTTGTTCCTGTTTGCGTTACACCATTTGTAATATATACTCTACCAAATAGTTTATTATTAGTTGTATAACTGGCAATATAACTTGATCCACCACCACCACCAAACGAAGAATTAGCAGCGGTTGTAACACTACCACCAAAAAAACCATCACCGGCAGCTGCACTCCAATTTTGTGTGCAGTTAATACCTGTTAAAAAATTTGTTGATAAATTAGTTGAAGGATTATTACCACCTAAAATAGTATTATCTGTATTGTTATTACCAATTATACCTCCAGCTGCTCCTCCTCCACCTATTGAATTACCATTTAAACTAGAACCACCACCTCCTCCAGCAACCATTAATATATTTGAATAATTTGAAAATGTAGGATTAGTAAAAATATCACTACTTCTATAAATACTAATTTGACATCTACCACCTCCAGAACCTCCATGACCATTAACTTGTCCTGCATACACTAAACTACCACCAGAAGGCCATCCACCTATCGTATTACCACTTCTATTTGCTATTCCTTTTTGTCCTGTATAAATATATATAATATCACCATCAACTAAACCATTTATAGTTCCTGTAACATAACCTCCTGGACTTCCATTTGCTGGACTTGTTCCAACATAAACACCACCGCCTCCACCTCCACCCCACATTTTAACTGTGATACTTGTAGTACCTGTAGGAATATCTATTCCAACAATTAAAGGTTTTGGAGCTCTAACTGTTGAAAAAGGAGTTGCAGTTATTGTAATAACTCCTGTTCCTGTAGATAATAACGACATATCTGAAAATTTAATTGATAAAGAATTTTTAATACTGGAACCATATACTGTTAAAGCTGTATTTGTATTTGTATTACTTGTTATCGCACCTTTAACAGCACTTCCACCAGTAGTTGTTCCAGAGATTAGGGGATAACCAGATATACCTCCGCCTCCTGAACCACCAGTATTACCATTATCAACGGCTCCAACTTGATGACCACCACTACCTCCTCCATATGCAATTGCGCCAAATATAGAACTATTATATCCATTACCAGAATTACTAACATTATTTGGATCTCCACCAGCACCTACAACAACATTATAAATACCTTTTGGAATACTTACATTATTTTTATAAATGACACCACCACCGCCACCTCCACCAGATCCACCACCTGAAAAATACGTATATGTACCAGATGTTGTATTAGAAGATGCTTTATAAATCTTAATTTCTTTAACATATAAAGTAGTATTAACACCATTAATATGTACATGGAAACCAATTTTACCTGTTGTATTATATAATGCACTAGTACCAAAATTATAACTATATACAGAAAAATTATTGTACCACATTTGAATAGTATTACCTAACATTTGTGCTTTAATAATTTGCCAATCATTATTTAATGGATCTGTACCGTTAATTGTTACAAACGACGCAGGTATAGTAGGATTAGATAAACTTGTCCATCCGCTATAAGGATTGTTTAATACAACTCCCATTGTAGATGCAACTAGTTTTGTAAATTTATAACGAATTATTACAACACCAGAACCACCATTTCCAGCATTTGCAAATCTTGCTCCATTACCTCCATCACCTGAATTTGTTAAACTATCACTTTGATTACCTCCTCCATACCAATTACCTCCATAACCTCCTTTTGCATATGTAACATTAGTATTTGTAATATTAATACTTCTACCATTTCCACCTAAACCATATATATATCCAGAAGACGGAGATGATTCACCTGCTGAACCAGAACCACCACCTCCGCCTCCGCCTCCACCTCCCCCCCCTGAGTTAGAATCTGAATTTCCACCATTAAATCCTTGATTAGCAGAACCTGTTCCAGCACCTCCACCTCCTCCATAGTCACCACCTCCTCCGCCAGAACCACCATTTGAACCTGCTGTATTAACATTTGCACCTCCTCCACCTCCGCCGCCAATTGCTACAATAGTACCAAAACTACTATTGCCACCGTTATTTCCTCTAGATGAAGCTATTGTTCCTCCAGCACCTACTATTATAGTATAAGTTCCAGTAGCTAAAGTATAATTTTGCATATATATTAATCCACCAGCACCTCCACCTCCACCACCTCTATTATCATTTCTATCATTACGACCTCCAGCACCACCACCACCAACAACTAATATATCACATTCGGTATTTTCAGGAAAATTAACGGTATATGATGTTTGATTTGTAAATAACAAATATTTATAATTAGTATCAATTGATACAGGAGTTATTGTACCTCCACTTGTAACTGAAGGTTCTATAATATTTGTTGAAAATCCACCTCTGGTATCATATCTTATTTCAACTCCATTATTATTACTACTATTACCACGTACAAATATTGCTGGAATACTTGTATTTATTCTTGCGCAAGTTTTTATTTCAATAACTGAATCATTTGGCATATCATTAAGAGTTTCTAAACCTGATATATTAGCATCATTAGCAGTTCTATTACATCTTAAATAATTATTTTCAATAAATGGTGCAGTACCTGCCGCATTCCAAGAAGTTGATAATCTCCATTTTGCTAAATCAATATATTCAAATGTATCATATATTTCAAATACACTATGTGGTGTACCAGTTATTGGATTTGCATTATTACCATATGATATTGTTAATATATTACCATTTGTAAGAGTTGGTACTTTAATCCAAACATCTGCAGATACTCCTGATAATACATTTTCAATATAATGACTTAATATAGTTGTACCGTTAGTATCAATAATGCGAATATCTTGGAAATCTGATCTCATTAAACTATTATACAAAATAGGAACTTTGATTTGTTGATTGGTTAATGCAGCGCCAGAATTGTACAGAGTTATTCTTAATCCACTAGCTGATGAATATGTACCATATATTGTATTAGATGTAGCTTTATAAATTTTAATTTCATCAACAAATAAAGATCCAATATTATGTATAGAAAAACCAATTTTACCAGTAGTATTATACGATGCTGTTGTACCAAAGTTATAACTATATATTGGCATGTTATTGTGCCACATACTAATTACATTACCTAATACTTGTACTTTAATATTCTGCCAATCAGTTGCGACAGGGGTTGTTGTTGAGATAACTGGGAAACCTTGTGCTGCGTTTGGATAAGATAATGCAGCCCAAGATGCAGGAACATATGGTTTATCAACAACAACTCCAAGTGTAGTTGCTGCTGCACCTCTTGTATCATACCTAATTTGAACTCCATTATTTGTACCACTATTACCACGGAAAAATATAGAAGGGATTGCATTAGTCTTCGCACAAGTTTTAATTTCAACTACAGAATCACTTGGCATATCACTTATTGTATCTAATCCAGATACTGCACTAGCAACAGCATTATGATTACATTTCAAATAATTATTTTCAATAACAGGTGCAGCACCTGACGCATTCCAAGATGTTGATAACCTCCATTTAGTAGAAGTATTTAAAGTTGTAAAATTATCATAGATCTCAAACACATTATCTGGATTGCCATATGATAAAATGTTACCAGATGTTAAAGTTAATATTCTACCATTTATAAAACTTGGTACTTTTATCCATAAATCTGCAGATACATTTTCAATTATGTTTTCTATAAAATAAGATAATGCAGAACCATCTGCATCAATAACTCTTAAATCTAAGAAATCAGATCTAAATGAAGAATCATATGATATTGGTACTTTAACTTGGAAATTAGTTAATGTAGCTCCAGAATTATTTAAAATAATTCTTTTATCCCCTCCACCTCCAGCCCCTCCACCTCCAATTATTAATACATCAGCTACTGTATCTTGTAAAACATTTAAATTATAAGATGTTGATTTTGAAGTAACATCACTAGAATCAATTTTATATCTTAATATAACAATACCTGAACCACCTGCACCAGATACAGCATTAGGAGAACCTGTTGTTCTTCCACATCCACCACCTCCTCCACCTGTTCCTGGACCACCACTACCTGCCACAGGCGTTCCGTCGCCTTCTAGATCTCCAGTTTGACCAGTTGTTAAACCTCCAGTTCCACCTATACCAACTCCTTCTGTTACTTGAGAACCACTACCACCTCCACCGCCACCTTTTCCTCCATTACCAGCTTTTCCACCTCCATACTGTCCGCCACCACCACCACCTCCCCAAAAATAATTATTACCATCAATATTTATTTGTACTCCATCAGCACCTATTCCTGCATTCGCCAGATCTGTATTTGAAGGAGCATTACCACTTGCACCTCCTCCTCCGTTCGCACCTACCCATCCTCCTGCATTACCATTATATGTCATAGATGTTGCACCAATACCTCCATAATAGTTATAAATATAAGTATTAGTTATAGTTGACGATGTAAAACTTGGTTGAATTATACTACCACCTACTCCTCTTGAAAAACCCACAACTCCATCTGCTGATCCACCAGCTCCTCCACTACCACCACTACTGCCATTTTGTCCATTTGTATTGGTAATCCATCCACCAGCACCACCAAAACCTCCTCCATATACTTC
>Ga0209596_1002630_pt1 | contig 14707 bp, 14 predicted proteins | sample M_130807_MF_Meta_FD_187314 | JGI IMG/M metagenome (GOLD analysis project Ga0209596, IMG submission 187314) | Freshwater microbial communities from Lake Montjoie, Canada to study carbon cycling - M_130807_MF_MetaG (SPAdes) (version 2) | ecosystem: Environmental > Aquatic > Freshwater > Lake... | reverse complement strand
GCACATTTACTGGACGAATGACTACGCTTATGGGTCAGCAGAAAGGGACCACTGAACAACTGGCTGGTTCAGCTAAGAATGCCCTAACAGCAGTTGGCACAGCTATGGCATCGCACGCTCAAGCTATGATACAAGGTAAAGAGGATATCGGTGATGCACTACAAGGAATGCTAAAAGATGTATTGTCATCCATTGGCTCCGAAGCAATGATAAAAGGCGCTATGATGATGGCAGAGGGTGCTGCTGCCCTCGCTGGTATTTATACAGCACCTCTCGCTGCTGGCAACTTCGCTGCTGGTGCAGCTTTCTTCGGTGTTGGTGCATTGGCAAGCGCAGCGGGCGCAGCTATCCCGGCAGCTGCAAGTTCTGGTAGTGGTGGAGGTGGAGCAGCAGGTGCAGCAGGTTCAGCATCGACAGCACGGTCAGAAACTCCAATGAGGTCTGGTGGCAGCACTGCTGCTGAAGCACCAAAAAACATCACAATCAACATGAATGCATTTCAAAGCAACGACCAAGCACAAGCACTTATCGTTCGCTCTCTCCGTGAAGCTGGATATAGGAACATAAGATAATGCATAACTATAATAAAGGAGTTTTCCCATGTCATTCGTAAGAAACTTAGTAAGAACTGGCGAACGATTTTATGATGAAGGTGGATATAACAGCTTTGCTGGTAATAACCACATAAATAATTTTTATATTACTGTTTGGGGGGCTGGTGGCACTCCAACTTCTGTGTATGCTTCAGCTGAGACTAAAAACAAAGTTTATGCTGAGCCAGTAGCAACAGCAAACTATTATTACAAAGCTCGCCGTCCTCTTGATTCTGGCACAATGAAGATACTATCAAACAATATATCTCATTTTTGTTATCAACAGTGTCGAACACTTGCTTGTATAACAGGACCGGGTAGAATAAATCTAAATGCTGCTGATATAGCAATATATAGCACAGACCCATCTGGAAACCCAGTACCTCTTGTCGCCCGCACCTATGTAAATCCCGCTGCTGCAACAGAAACAACAAGATATCGTGAGATAGGTTGGTCTGCTTATTCTTCAACACGTATTGGACCTATTTATGGTATTGTAGATAGACAAACAGCATCTGTTGTGGTCCAACCACCGCCACCACCGGACCCAGTACCCACCATTGCAGTTGGCAATAAAACACTTCGTAAAATGGTTCTTGTGGTCGAAGGCTACAAGTTTGACTCTTCAAACTTCAATATCCACGTATGCCTAACATCAACGGGTGATAATCCACAAAACCCACTTACAAATACGCTGGCATTAGACTGCTCTGAGCTTGCTTATTTAGAGTTTATAGATGGCGCTGTATTTTCTACAACACTTCCAGCTACAGCGTGGACAACACCACAAGCTTTGGTAAGACAAGCATTTCCAGCATATACAGTAAGACTGAACGAAGCTCCAGCAACAGCAGAAATAGGTAGATTCAAGCTTTTTATACCAGTAAACTGCACTTCAAATATTGATAGAGTAAATAGCACTATTGGGTCCGTATCATTGTATGAGTTTTATGTTCATGTAGGATGGCTTACAGGAAATAATAACCACGGAATATCAACAATCACTCTACTGGAAGTGCGAGACGTTGGTTCATCTGAAGCCTCAGTATCCACACCCATCATACCATAGAAAAAAGAAAAAACAATGCCAAGCACATCACTTGTAAGACCACTCGCACACACAGAACTATCAAACCTTGATACTGGAAAAAGAGTCAACTATCGGGATACAGAAGCACTGATAGGAAATGTAAGTTTCCTATTGGGAAAAAATGTAGAACATGTAGTAGAAAGCAATCTGAATAGAGTACAGCTGATAGAAAATCTAAAAGTAAATCCAGACTTTTACACAACTAATGTAGAGTGGTTTTATAAACGCTCACCGGGAGTAAAGTTTGCTACTATTATGTTTGAACTACATAAAACAAGAGCAACCTACACTGCTGCACTTTACAACTTTGTTATTACTGCAACGATGCCAGCTGGAGTTGTTTATGCAACTCCAGCTGATGCTTCACTTTTTACATTATCATCATTTACAGCAGGAAGACTTGATGAACCTACCCTAAACACATTTCGTGCAACTGTAGATGTAAGTGCTCTAAATACGACAAGTGTGCATATATTCAGACTGACTATTGCTGGAGCAGGTTCAACGACCAGTGCAACTTATCTCGAAGGAGGATTTTCTAAAGTTTCAATGCAGGAAGTCCCAGTGGATATTTTGCAGGTAGGTGGAGTAGAAATGACAGGCAGCGTTGATGATTTATGGACAAATCCATATCGACGCATCGTAGATGGAGCAATAACAAGCACCTATGGATTTGAACGTCTTGGCGACCAAACAAAACTGCTTCGTTCTGAAGTAAAAAACCATTGGCAAATCATCAATCATCAAGGTTCTGCTGGGACTGACTATCCTTCAAAAGTTTGGGCTAATACTCCTAACGGAGCATTATCAACTACTACAGCACTAACACCACTATATTTTCAAATCGCAAACGAAATAGACTTTCAAAACTCTACTTCAACAACAGGACCAGAGTTTTGGATTAGAACAAGAAACTATGACGGTGTGCTTGTTGATGCAGCAACAGGCTTAGCCGATGGAACAAGAGTAAATCAATATACCTTGTATATAAGATATCTAAACAGTCAGGCTGTATATACAAGCAACTTTCGTATGAACTATTACTCCGAGGCCAGTGGCTTGACAGGTTTTGTAGACATACCTCTAACAGCTACAGTTTCCCCTACTTGGAAAACAGATTTTGTGAATGTTGATATTCCTTGTGATATATGGCAGCTTCAAAAAGAACAGCTTGTCAAACTATGGTTTGATGTATCCGTATCAAACACAGCACAAAATCTGTATATTTCAGCAATAGCACTCATAGAGAACGAAACTTTACGACCAATCTAAGCCAGCTACTGGGCCTCTAAAACGGTTGCGGTAGATAACCTATTTATCCATAACAAGGAATAATCAAAATGCCAGTAGCCGACTATAGAGCCTTCAAAGACAACTACCTGTATCTAAGGGACTTTTATCTTGGTGGTGATAATGTAAAATATCCATCATCACTTGCTCTCGGAACAGCAAGAGTGTCCTATCGCACTTACAACGAACAAGAAAAAGACTTTTATATCACAAACCGTGATATCCGTTCTTACTTGACACCATTCGATGCCGAAGATGAGCAAAAGTTTCGTCAAAGAACCCTAAACTCTTATTATTTCAACATCGTTCAGCAGTGCGTAAATGCTTATGCAGACTCTACAACATCAAAGGTATCCAGAGACTTAGGTGAACTGGAACCATTCGTAAATAATAATGTAGATTATCGGGATAATACTTGGAGTGAGTTCATCAACGAGAATGCTAAAATGACAGCATTGTTCGGAATGACAGCAACCTATATCGATTATACCATGCCTGAAGGTGCTGTTGTCAACTCCAGAAGCGACCTTATCAAACAAGGCATCTCTCCAAAAATAGTTCTTGTAAGTCCATTATCTTTTGCTTGGGTGCTCACAAATCCATACGGCGAAGTCGAGGAGTTTGCATGGTTTGAAAACATTATTCAAGACTCCAGCAGCTATAACAATGTAGTGCTGCGTATTGTCAATCAAGAAGGCTGGAGACAAGTATCAGCACAAGTCAATATGTCTGTATCCCTCTATCAACAAGTGGTGGTAGATAACACTGCTACTACAGTTATTACTGAAGGAAAGCATCCAGCATCACTCCTTGGTAAAATCCCACTTGTTTTCAACTATTATAATCGGGACTATAGTTTGCCATACCCAACTGGTAGAAGTTTAGTAGTTGATGTTGTGGATACAGCCCGTGCAGTATACAACTATAGTAGCTGGGCATCAGACGTTCATCAACGCAGTGCATTCCCTATCCTAACAATCCCTCTTGCTAAATCAGGTGGTGTCATGCCACCTAAGACAGAGATTGCAGTCGGTAGCAACAACGCACTGCCATATGATTCAGAATCAGGCACACCATCATTTATCGCTGCGCCATCAGACCCTACAAGAGAACTGCGTGAGCACATCAGTTTTATGATAAATAAATCATATCAGTTGCTGGGTCTATCACTTGTAAATGATTCAAGTGCTGCACCATCCAGCGGCGAAGCTCTAAAGATTCGTTCACGTGAGTTCGAGAACTATGCATCCAAGTTTGCTGCTCATATGAAAAAGTTTGAGCAAAAGACACTTGCTATCTTCAAAGCATATCTTGGCATGGAAGATGTCGAGGTAAATATTATTTATCCAAAGACATTCTCTATCCCACAAACCACTGAAGATATTGTAAATGCTCAGTCTCTACTGTCGATTCCATTCTTGTCAAACGAGGGTAAGGTTGCAGCACTGCGTCAGATTGCATCAGTAGCTTTATCCGCATCAGACGAAGAACTGAACACAATCGTTGATACTTCTGAAGCAGTGCTCGTCTCGCAGTCTGCACCAGTTGTTGCAACTCCTGTTGATGCCCCTGTAGCTGTTATATTGCCACAGCAATCCACTTCCCCAGCCTGAACCACTACCAATCCATCCACGTAGTTTGCTTCCCCTGTAGAGCCTCACAGGAGGTTATATACCGTGTGGCATAGTCATCACCTATTTATCAAATAACACAAGGATAAAAACTTTTATGGCTGAGATAACCACCGCACTCATTATGCCTTTTCGATTTCCAGCAACGAGCTATTCGATTATAACAATAGACAACCTTGGAACTAACACACGAACCATAACTGTTGGAGTTTTATGGCATATTATAGAGTTTGCATTATCTGCTGCTCCAACAGGTCTTCAACAAGATGTGCCAATAAACCTCCTAAAAGTAGTTGAAACAGCAATAAATGCTGCGGGTACAAACTATACAGTATCTTTAGATAAAAATGGTTTAGTAGCAATAACCAACTCATGGGTAAACCCTGCATCACTTACATTTAGCTCCACTCAGCTTGCATATGCTCTCGGTTTTATAAGTGTAGGACCACATACAGTACCTCCCGCTGGCACTCTATACAGCAACTATCAACCTACACACTGCTTGTTTGCATATGCGAGAGAAGAAGACAGTGGATGGCAGAGCAAAGGTCAGATTTACGCAGCAGCGGATTTACCTGATGGTAATGTATATGGCTGGGGTAATGGCTCTGCAAGATTTACTCGCAAGTTCAATCTAAAATATCATCCCAAAGATGTAAACAGCGTATCTGGATTACTCAGCAACATTACCCCGGCATATCCATCTATTATTTACAATAGTAGCCAATGGAAAACTCCTACTCAAACTCCTACTCTTAGACCGCCGTGGACAATCCATAACTTCCTAAATGGAGCTATTGTCAGTGGAGAGGGTACTATCATAGCTGCTTGCTTAGGAAACTTCCAGCAGAATATCAATGTTGTAGATTTATCATTTGAACAAATAACCCTCAATGCTGAGTCTATAAAGGCACAACACTTTTCACTTAGTATACCGAACTATGATAAGTTCAGAAATGTAGACAACTTCGTGGTAAACTTTTTTGCACATAAAACAAGGGATGCATCATGAGCAACAGCGAAGGTTATATCCTAACAATAGAGGGTTGTCCATACGCATTCTGTACCAATGGGGCTGAAAGTGTAATCCCACAACATCCAGAATGGGCTTCCACTTGGTTTGTACTGCCAAATATTCTTGTAAATCCAAATGAATACATTTCATGGGATGAGAGAACTCTGCCAATAGAAGGTGATTTAGAGGTATCATCAATCGCATTCAGGTTGAATGACATTTATTATAACTCACTGACACTTTATGATAGCACAACATTTACTGGAAACATACTAACAGAACTTTTCACACGTTCTACACCTCGACAAAGCGAATACAAACTAACACTTAGCGTTGTGTCGTCAAGTGCTACGTCTGGCATACCAGCTGGTATTGATATATTCAATGAAGTTATTCTTATTGATGACCCAAGTGATTTTCCAGCCGCAAGCTATTCACCAACACAAATCCAAAACTCATATGACCTAACTGGATTAGTTGCTGGGGTAGTAAAACCTATTTGGATTGAAGATGAAGCAATGTATGCCGTTGGCACTACTGGTGCTTCAAACGAAATAATACAGATTGGTACAGTTGTCGGAGTTGAAAGTGGAGCGGGCCGTGGAATCTATGGCACAGAAAGAAAATATCACAGAATCAGTAGGGAAGGTTATCAGCCAGAAATATTTTTCAAACATCCACTTATCATAAAACGTGGTTGCACTCTTTGGCGTGTAAATGATGCAACAGATAATAGTGCCACATCCATTTACCCAATCTGGAATGGTTTTATAAGAAACAATCCTGAACTATCAGGGGATGGAGGTACATTTATTCTCAATGCTGAACATAAATGGACTTTTTATAAAAATGAAGCTCTTGACTATGCTGCGTTTGGTAGCCAAAACTTCAGTATTCCACCAGAAAGCTATTCTACTACAGCATGTTATGCTACATTCAACGATACCGATGTGCCAGCTGGCACAGGTGTTGCTGTACCACCAGCCCCAGCAATCATTCCATTTTTTGGTGATTATGCACGTTCTTATGAAAAGTTTAGAAATACAGCGTCTGACGCTTTTAGAGGTAGAATAGTACTAAGCTCTATTTCTTCTTTTGAGGCTTTACCACAAGCTGTAGGAGTACGCAGGGCTGGTGAGTATTGGCAGATGACCATTGCGACTGAACCCAGTTCAAGAAAACTAAAAATACTATGCGAACCAGTAGACCCGGCAACTGTAAGTGTAGGTGGATGGATTACAGGAGCAGTATACTGTGGTAGAAAACAGACTAACGCCGCAGTAAATGATTGGTGTACTACTGAAGAGTTAGGCAATGTAGCAATCGATTATGTAGAAGGTGCATTGACCAACGATTATTGGCTTCCTTATATAACATCTCGCCGTAGTGGATTTATGCCTGCATCTTACATGAAGCTAAATAACTATCTCGGAGATACTAATACAACAATAGAAGCTGCATTTCTTGCTACTGGCAATGATAAAACCTATGTGTTTGTGCCAAGAAATACTCAGCCACTTTTTCCGGGTATCCCAGTTCAAAAACTATTACAAGGCACAATAAACTCATATAATAGTGAAACTATGGACATTGGAGCAGGTGCTCTAACACCACAGTTTATTGAGGAAGAACTCCAGTTCAAACCTGTTATAAAAATCTCATCCAATCAAAGAACAACAATAGAAACAATCGCAGCAACTCTGCTGCGTCCAAGAAGTGAAATAACTTTACTAAATCACTTTTCTTCAAAAGACTTTGACCTAAGAAATCTGGATTCTCTGAAAAACTGGGTTGGTGCAATAGACCCTCCAATCGGTGGCATTATACAATGGTTTCTAACCGACGAAACCAAGTTCTTTGATTTTATCAAACCGTATCTAAAACTTTTTAGCTACATTGCTGTACTAAAGAATGGACGTATTGGATTCAATACCTATGATACTGGCAGACAAACAGACCATACTCTAATAGCAACAGACTTTATAGAACTTCCATCTACTCTGAGTACGCTACCAGAAAACTTATTCAACACACTCAAAATAAAAGTTCCAAACTTCCCTACTGAGTTTGTGTATAGCGACCCCTTATCAAAAGGTCGATATAAAGCTGGAAATACTCAAGAGATAGAACTACCCGCAAGATTATATACTGGCGTATCCCCAATGCAAACAGCCATATACTTTCAAAGTATTGCAAAAAGATTGTTATCAATCTGGGGATATCCGCAGTTCGTAGCTAAGTTCAAAACATCACTTTCAAAAATAAACATCGAACTTGGTAGTATTGTTGTTATCTCAGACTGGCTTGTGCCTGACTTTTCTAACATAACACCAAACCGAGGTTTGGTCAACCGAAAATCAATGGTAATCGGTAGAACTGTAGACCTCTCTAAAGGTGAGATAGAGTTCACTGTAGTATACCAAGAAGTAGACCAAACCAGTTTTTATTCGCCGTGTGCAAGGATTGTATCTGCTGCTACAGTCGGTGTCCAAACAGTTATTACACTTGAACCAAACTATATCAAACCAACATATAAAAGAGAACCAAGCAGCACCGTTGCAAACGTATATAACTTACAACCAGAAACTTCAGACTATGCTGGTTCAAACAGACTATTAGACTATCAAGCACGATTCCCTAACCAAACTCAAGTAGCTGATGATGGCGGCACCAACACATTCACTGCTGGTGATACAGTTGAAATACTCAGTAGGGATAACACTTCATACACAACATTCCCAGCATATGATGAAACTGCTCCAAATATACAACCCGTATTGAAGGTTATAGCAACCGCTAATGCATCTCGTCAAATAACCCTAAATCAAGATATAGCAACTGTCTCACCATCACTCTTTGCACAAATGAATAATGCACGTTCCCTTCTGAACCCACTTGGGGTTATCAATGAAATCAGGTATGCTCCTCATGTTCATTGTCAAAGCTCACAACAACTGGATTATGCTTGGATAGGCGATATTACATTCGAGTCTTTGGATTTTCCTCTGCCAGTACCGCCAGCAACAAGAGTATTAGCCGCAACCCAATACTCTCCATAACCAACAGGAGCCTCTACAGCGGCTCCAATAATCAACGCCACACAAGTAGACACCGGGAGTCTTTGCAGCCACTGCAAAAGCTCCTGAGTGCCTCTACGGCTATCTATTGCTCCAGCGACCTTTGTCAAACAACTCTACCAATCCCATCACTGCATATCGTGTTGCATCAATAGCATCATCACCCTCTTTTATCCCATCCTCTTTGTCAGGTGAGAACTTCCATTTTTGAACCTCACTGATAAGACACTTGCAGTCCTCTAAAATAAATAACTTCTTTTGATAAAAGAGGCTTTTCATTTTCTGGATGCCGGGGATACGTCGGTTGTTTGCCTCATAGACAAGCTCTTTTTGTCCAAAGAATATACGAAGTCCTGTGATGTAAGCAGGTTGTGCTGGGTCGCATAGCCATCCATCAATCCTATGACGTTCTGTTATGCCACGGAATATCTTGAACCATCCCCCAACATCATATAACACGTTCCTATGCACATGCTCTTCGATAACCACATAGTTGCCTTGTGGTGTCTCACCTAAAACAATAGCAGCACCGTTGTGTGTATAACCCCAATCGATACCAACAACAATGTTTTTATATTTTACAGGCAACAAGGTGCTGCTCACTACGTTCCCATCATGGCTAAACTCTTTGAATACCATACCTTCTGCCTTTGTATACTCAGCAAGGACATACTGAGATACCCAATCTGGAGGGTTATTTAGTAAGTTCTGGATATATGCTTCAGGTAAGTGATTGTTGTCTGTGGTCTTAGCACGAACTGTGCTCCTTAGTCCAGTAGAATCAGTCCAAGAACTATTATTACCCCACCATTTATTATTATCAGGACCAAAGCCAAACTCTTCAGGCAACCAGTTATAACCTGACGGTGTTGACGTTAGGATGGCCCGTAAGGGCGCTCCCGGTGCTCCCTCTCGCAACCGTGAGAGAGCTTGTTTGAACGCCTCTGGGTCGTCTATTAGAGCCGCCTCATCGATGCTAACAAAAGCAGCATTGATACCTGCAAGATTTAGACCATCCTCTCCAGCATGACGCAAGAATATCTTGCTGCCATTATTCAAGAATATAATCTGCTGTCCTACATTCATGGTCCAGTAGGACTGAGGAATAAGTTTTTTCCATGTCTCCAGCCACCCTTGCTGGAGGTGCTTGTAAGTCGGAGCACACACAAGACCTGTATAACCGGGATGAACAATCATCATTTGGTAAAAGGTTTCCCATACGTTGATATATGTTTTACCTGTGCCAAAGCCAGCTAAGAATAATCTTATAGTAGCTGGATTAGTAAGGAACTCTCGCTGCTTTGCTGTAAATGATGGTATGGTTATCATACGTATAACTATAATAGGTCAGAGGTGGAGGGACCATATTAGTATGAGGGAGCAATAGAGGGGGGCAGTAGGCATATGAGAGAAGAGAACCTAAAGAAGAAGATATAATAATAATAGGAGCTATGGGTGGAGGGACCATATTAGTATTAGGGTTGTGGAGGATAACCAAAGAGAGAGAGGAAGAACATTATCAACAAGACATATAATACCATCCAATCATTTACCCTTGGTTTTGGCATTTAGCTCAGCTTCCATAGTAATAAGATTTTGTTTACGCTCTTGTAGTAAATCAGCTGGAAGAATATCAGCAGCAGTGATACCTTGTGGTCCTATATTCACGTTGGTATTTACAGAACCTCTACCAGTAGAACTTGTAGCTATTCCAGCAAGCTCCATTTTACGCTTCATAGCAATAGCAGCAACACCATGCATGTTTGCATCCAAAGACATCCTAAATAATAGATTTAGTTGTTGTTCGATGATGGCACGCTTTTCATTTTCTGGTAGTTCACCAAAAGCTATCCATGAAGTTCTGACTTGTTTTACAAGAGCTTCAGCAAGATTCTTTTTTACCTTGTATTTCAAACAGGCTTGGTCTACGATAGTTTCATAGGTGTATCCCAGTGTCATCATCCTCTCAATAAACTGCACAACATCGTATGGATTTTTCTCGTAGTGGCTTAGCTCCTCAGAAATAATCTTCAATGGACCATGCGGAGCGGTGATTTTCTTTTTCATATGATATAGTTATAACTATGACAATAAAAATGAACCAGTTCCTACAAGTTGCCTCCCTCACTGACCCTGCTATTGATATTGAAGGTTCCGATTGGAACCAGTATCTAAAAAGCCGTAATCCTGAGTTTATCAAGTCCAAAGAAGGCATGACTCCAACCTTATTCAAAATAAATCGTATAAACACTGATATGTTGCTGCGTTTACGTGAGTTTGGTAAGGGTGATAAAGCCACATATCGATATCTATGTTTTCTAAGTGCTTGCACTGAATACAGTGTTGGTGGGGAAGTAGTATCAGCTACTCTTATTCCTAACACAACTGTTGCAGAGGATGCATGGCTGGACCAACTTCGTGATGAGTTTGGCATGGATGTTATTGAAGAAATGGTTGATGTAGCATACAAGTTTCAAACACTCAGCAAGCGCAATCCACATTTTGTTTGATTATTGTTATGGATACTCCAGCTAACAACAATCCGTTTGCACCTTTTATTTTCGAGATTCTAAATGTCAAGTTTCATATCAAGCGTCTTTCATATAGCTCAGTCCAAGAAGCCAACGACTCCACAGAGCCATTCAAATCCAAGCTTACTATCCTTGAGAACTGTATCACAAAAATCACAGTTGATGATATTGAGGTTGGAGAGCCAGCCACAGGAGAACTCCTCCGAGGACTCCTAACCTTAGATGAGTTTATGCAGCTATGCGATATATGCTTTTATGCTCAGACTCTAAATGAAGAGCAGTTTACATGGCTGCGAATGAGTGCTTGGAATAATACCAAAGAGTTAGACAATGCCATGCAAGTGCCTTGTGGTTGTGCTTTGCTTCGTGAGGCAGATACAATGAGCGATGCATCAGCAGCTGGAGTATTACGTGATGAAGCTCCAGAGTTTCAAAAACAATGGGCTTGTAAACATAGCTGCTACAAGGATGAAAAGCCTACAGCTAAAGCACTACTCAGTATTACACCACTGAGCAACCTCACCAAAGTAAGCAGCAAAATCCTCGAAGATAAAATGAATACTTGTCCAAAGTTTATTCTATCACAACCTTGGATAAATGAAGCCATCACATATTATAACTGGAGGGACAAGGGGCAGCTAAATGTCCTGTTCTCTAAGCCATCTATGTTCAAACAAGTTCACAAGGAAGCTATAGATGCCATATCAAACGGTATTGGAGTCTATGAAAAATATCACCAAGACCAAATCGCAAAAGCAAGAGAGCAAAAAGAATGAAACTATTACTAAAAAACGGTGAGGGTAAACCTTCATATAGCCTAACAATGGCAGTTGCAGCCTTTGTAGCAACCCTTGTCTGGTATATCCTTAGCATCTTCACACATATCAAAGGATTCGACATCAGAGCATTCGATGGAGGTGCTGCGATGGCATTCCTCAGTCCACTGCTACTCAACTATTATGGTGCTAAATCACTTGATGCAAAACGTATGGTAGAGGATAAATGAAACCTCTTTTTATATGGGCTGGTGGTAAGTCCATGATGCAAAAACACTATAAATCACTATATCCCCTAAACTTCGATACATACGTTGATCCGTTTGTCGGGTCTGGAGGTGTTCTTGTTCAGGCACTGAAGAAAAACCCACAGGCTACTTGTTATATCAACGACTCAAACAAGTATATTATTGGCATCTACGAAGCCATCAAGAACGATTGGGATGCATTCGATAAAAAGGTCAGTGAGATTTATGACTACTTCTACACACTACCTCCAAAAGAAACGGAGGATGGACCTCGTAAAAGGGCTTATTACAAGCTCCGTGAGGAATACAACTACGATTACAGTAAATGGAGTGATACAGAAGGAGCAGCTATCCTGTTTTTTCTCATAAGAAACTGTTATAAAGGAGCATGGCATACAAGTAAAAAAACAGGTAGGTTCTCACAAGCCTGTGGACTTATGAATGATAGTAAAAAGTTCTATAGGTGTACTGGTCCAAACTTTATGCCATACGTAGACCTTAGACCAAACCTGCTCGAATGGCACGATAAACTACAAAACATAAACATCCAGTCAGGAGACTGGAAAAACTGCATTGGTTTGAACTCCCTAAATGCATGGATTTATTTAGATCCTCCATATCGTGGAGGAACTATGGATTACGGACAAGAGGGTGGCTGGACTGATAAAAACCAAACTGAACTACTGGAGTTTGCAGTCAATAAAACCCATCAATCTACTGAGGTTTGGTTATCGAATAGAGACACTGGTGATGGGTTCTTCGACGATGCTATCCAGCAAAACAGTTATGTTGTAGATACTCACAAGTTTGCTTCGAAGTTCAACCTAAAAACAACAACTACCCCAGACGTGGAATGCATCGAACTGCTGCTCATCAAAAAGCCACAGCAAGCCACCTAATCCCTTTTATAGTGTCCCTAAACCATATCAACCAATACTTGTCCCATCTATAACTGCCTTCCTCTACAGTGGCGTATAGAGCCTCCGGTAAATCATCTATTTATTCCATATGAGCAAAGATGCAATAAAAGATTTAGATAAGATGGCTACTGGACTAAAAGGTGGAGGACATTATCAGATAGAGTTCCCACTTCCAGCATTATCACAAAAGAAAGCTCAATCGCTCCGAGACAATGATAGAGACTTCTTCAGCGGTGATAACATGATGGAGAAAAACATTATCAAAGCACTGGATGCTCTACTCAAGGCTAATCCAGAAATGCTATATGATACCAATGCCCTATCGAAGTTATTGGATGCAGCAGCAATATCAGCAAGAGAAACTGTTGTTGAACGGTTTGAAGCTGGAGGTGGTGATATATCAGTCCGACCTCTAAAACCATCTACAATCCGTGCTAAGGGTAATAGCAAAGTAGGGACCGATAAAGGTACTCTACTCAATGATGTAAAACGATGCAAGCCTATAGTTATAGGGAAATGAGAAATATAATGATTAGAACACACAACGATGCACTGTCTCTTATTCGTGAAACAGCCTGTGGAGCAGACGTAAAAATAGAAAAGATACTTGGTGCTCCCGGTGAGGATACCTCTGGGATGCGTCGATACAGTATCAGTCTACCAAACAAGACAGGACCAGCAGCTGTGCATGTCTATGCACTACCATTTAGCGAAGATAATATTAGAAAAACAATCAAAATAACTCTCGAAGAGTTATCTCGCTAAGGTTTTAGCACACAGCATATTTATCTTACAAGGAAACAATAATATCATGTCAACTGTTTTAGAAGAACTCGTCAAGATGAACCCTGCTCAGGATACTGTAGCTGCTGATGGCACAGAAGTCGAAGGCGGCACTGCTGCTCCCGGCGAGACTCCAGAAGATAAAGCCATGCTTCTTCTCGAAGTTATCCAGTGTGCAGTTATGCTTGCACTGGATGGTGGCCTATCCGTAGACACTGCCACGTTTCACATCGAACTTGCAGACGATGGCTCTGTCAGTGTTATGGGCGTTGATGATTCAGGCACAGAGCTTGCAGTCGTTTCAACACTCGACGATATCATGACCGCTTTGGGTGAATGATAGATTTACAACCGTATCATAGTTATAGAAAAGGGTCTATAACATATGTCAAATAATCTAAAAGCCTTATTCGCAGAACGCAACAAGCGTCAACAATCAGTTGCATCAAAAGTTTCAGACACTGAGGCACTTGTCAAAAAGATGAGCACTCTGGAATCTAACCTCCGCTCATTACAAAAAGAACGTGATGAGTGGAAAGGTAAGTTCGAAACATTTAGCGGTGATATGACAAAAAAGGATATTCGTGAAAAGATTCTGGCAATCGCTGCATCAAAGAATGCTGTAGACCCAGAGGATATTCTATATCGTTTTGAGTCTAAGGTCAAGCAGAATGCTGATAAACTGATGATGGATGGTTCTGAACGTTCACTGGATGAAGATATCGAATCATTCCTTGCATCAAAGCCTCACCT
>Ga0209596_1002625_pt1 | contig 14720 bp, 15 predicted proteins | sample M_130807_MF_Meta_FD_187314 | JGI IMG/M metagenome (GOLD analysis project Ga0209596, IMG submission 187314) | Freshwater microbial communities from Lake Montjoie, Canada to study carbon cycling - M_130807_MF_MetaG (SPAdes) (version 2) | ecosystem: Environmental > Aquatic > Freshwater > Lake... | reverse complement strand
GAGTCGATAATTGTGCAGAAGCTCTTGCCAGCATGATTGCTGCTGGCGCAACACCAATTGACAAGGCCCCTCGTCCTGGTAGCCGCGGTACAACCGTTGCATTCATTCACCCAAAGGGCAGCTTCGGCACACTGATCGAGCTCGTTCAGGAATAGTTGTAAACATGTCATATGCGTGACGTGGTCTTTACTCTCATAGGTGCTGCTAGCGGATACAAAGCAATTGTGCGCGCACGTACTGATATTGCACGGTTTCGGATTGCCGGTGAAACGTTTGGCGAAAGCCACTTCACGAATGCGAAAGTCTCAACACCAATTGTTGTTGCTGTAACTAGTGCTCTCTATTTCCTGCTTGCGCAGCAATTCGAACATGACCTGACGGTCTTGACATACGGCGTGTTGGTCGGCGCTGGAACGTGGTTGTCGCTCATAGATATTGATACGCACCTACTTCCGCGGCGCATTGTGTATCGCACCATCGCAGTAGCAATGCCACTACTTGTTCTATCCGCGTTCTTTGACAACAGGGGCTCTATCGTTGGCATGTTCATTGGTGGCTTTGCCATGTGGTGCATGTTGCGCGTTCTCGAAGTGTTGTCACGAGGAGACTTAGGCGGAGGCGATGTCGGGCTCGGTGGCCTACTGGGCCTCTATCTTGGCTGGCTTTCCTACGAAGCCATATTGGTAGGTCTCTTCGCATCTTTCTTGGTGGGCGGCTTCTTTGCAGTGGCGTTGCTGGTGACACGAAAGGCAAATAGGAACACGCATTTCGCGTTCGGCCCCTTTCTCATCGTCGGAACTCTCATTGCTGTTCTACGATGACCTCACACACGTAAGGGGTTTCACATGTCGGAATTATCAGGAATGGTTGCAATTGTCACCGGTTCATCAAGTGGTATCGGTGAGCGCACCGCACAACGCCTCGCCGAATTAGGCGCACAGGTTGTAGTGAATTCTGCAAGTTCTGTTGAGGCAGGGGAGAAAGTGGCTGCATCGCTTCCGAATGGTGCCATTTATATACAAGCCGACATCAGTGACAAAGCTCAGTGCGAGAAACTCATCAACGGCACCATTGCAAAGTTCGGCCAGTTAGATCTTCTTGTAAACAATGCTGGTTGGACAACATTGGTTCCACACGGAGATCTTGAAGCACTCACCGATGAAATCTTTGAACGCACATTTGAAGTGAACGTATTCGGCACGTGGCAACTTACAAAAATGGCGATGCCACATTTGCTCAAGTCTGAAGATGGTCACGTTGTGAATATCACATCTGTTGCTGGTGTCCGTCCTGTGGGTTCTTCTATTGCCTACTCAATGACAAAGGCGGCACTAAACCAAATGACTCGTCTGATGGCAAAGAGCCACGGACCAGTTCGTCACAATGCAGTTGCACCTGGTTTGGTGGAAACACCGTGGACCAAAGATTGGGCAATACAACATGCGGGCGTTGCTGCAATTGCGCCACTAAAGCGTTCAGCAACTGCAGATGATTGCGCAGAAGCTGTTCTTGCACTGGTGCGTAACAAGTACGTCACCGGACAAATTTTCGTTGTCGACGGTGGGCTGACTCAAGTCAGTTAATTATTTGCGTGGGCCGCGATACGGTTGCACGCCACCAGAAGGAACTGTTCCCAAACGTCCGCGTTGGTAATCATCCATAGCTTGCTGCAGTTCTGCACGCGTGTTCATTACGAACGGACCATATTGTTCCACTGGCTCACCAATGGGTTGGCCACCAAGCAAGATCACATCGAGTGCTTCATGTGGTGACGCCGCCAACGTAATGGAATCGCCAGTACCGAATACAGCTGTTTGTCCGACAATGAATGAATGATGATCAATGCCGACAAAGCCAGATCCTTTCACCACGTGTGCAATTGCGTTGAATGCCGGATTCCATGGGAGCACCATTTGTGACCCGGGAAGAATGGTTGCGTGTGCCATAACAATCGGCGTGCGTGTTGAACCAGGCCCCTGAATACCAGCAATGTTGCCCGCGATAAGACGTACCAATGTTCCGGCATCAGGAGTCGTAAACAACTTCACCTGATCTGCATCAAGGTTTTGATACGCAGGCGAAACCATCTTTTGTGCTGCAGGTAAGTTCACCCACAACTGCAAGCCGTGAAACAACCCACCACTAATTACCAATTGTTCTGGCGGAGTTTCAATATGCAAGATGCCACCACCGGCAGTCATCCACTGTGTTGAGCCATCTTTAATGATTCCGCCACCACCGTGTGAGTCTTGGTGAATGAATGCGCCATCCATGATGTATGTGACAGTTTCAAAACCACGGTGTGGGTGCCAATCAGTTCCGCGTGCTTCATACGGCGGGTAATCAACTGAACCCATTTGGTCCATCATGATGAACGGATCAAGTACGTCTTTTGGAATGCCTGCAAATGCGCGGCGCACTGGGAAGCCTTCGCCTTCGAAACCACTAGGGGCAGTGGTGAGGGAAATGAGTGGACGATCCTGGGCAAGAACTGTTGGCGCTTCAATACGGGGAAGCGTGAGGGTATCGGCGGTAACTGCAGGCATATTCGGACCTTTCGGATCAGTGGTAGATAGTTGCGCACGCAACCATTTACCAACATCCGCAATGGTATTGCTTTTTGACGGCAACGACAACCAAGCCTGCGATACTGAAGAACCATGATTGTTCATCTCATCGACGGAACCTACGAGCTGTACCGCCAACACTTTGGTCAGGCCGTTCGTCACAGCAGTCCGCCCCCATTGGCTGCAACTCGCGGCGTCGTCACCTCCACGCTGCAGTTGCTTGTAGGCGGCGCTACACATGTAACAGTCGCAGTTGATCATGTAATCGAGAGTTTCCGTAACCAGATGTATGAGGGCTACAAAACATCTGACGGAATGGAAGCTGAAATCCTCGACCAAATTCCTCTTATGGAAGATGCACTGCGCGCACTCGGCATTCCGGTGTGGCCAATGGTGAAGTACGAAGCCGATGATGGCTTAGCTGCAGGCGCACTAATTGCATCATTAGATGACCGCGTTGATCAGGTGCAGATGATTACCCCTGACAAAGATCTTGGTCAATGTGTTGTCGGCAACCGCATAGTGCAATACGACCGCCGCAATGATCTCATCGTTAACGAGACCGCCATCATTGAAAAGTTTGGTGTCGGTCCTGCAAGCATCGCCGACTGGCTCGGACTTGTTGGCGACACTGCAGATGGTTTCCCTGGCCTACCGGGCTGGGGTGCAAAGAGTGCAACATCGGTGTTGGCCAAGTACTTACATATCGGTGAAATTCCTGATGACGAAGCACAGTGGGCAACAGACGGTGTTGCAGTGCGCGGCGCGGCAAAGCTTGCAGCAACTTTGCGCGATCAACGGCCGATGGCTGAGCTGTTCAAACAAGTTGCAACCGTTGTTACAGATGTATCTGACGATGTGCCACTTGGTTCCGTAGATGACTGGGAATGGCGTGGCCCAACTAAAGACTTGGGAACAATCGCTAAACAATTAAACATGACTGACCTTGTGGAACGCACCGAGCGCGCCATGGTCGGTCGTCGTAGCTAACTATTCGGGCCCATGGACAGTGAAGTGACGGCCAGGCGATCTGCGGCGCACAATCGTTCCCGCGTGGAGGCTGCTTCCGTCAGGACCTGACCTGGTTTACGGGCGATCGTCGCACAGGACCCGACCACCACCTCACCACCCACGGGCGAACCCGAAGTTGTTGAGGGTTCCAGCGTACAAGCCAGTTAGCCTGACCACCCGTAGTTGTAGCGATACAACCACCTGGAAGGGTGCGAGAGCGGCCGAACCGGCACGCTTGGAAAGCGTGTGAAGTGAAAGCTTCCGTGGGTTCGAATCCCACCCCTTCCGCCATGACAGAACAGTCAAACATCCATCTCGAAGCTATGCAGGTTGCCCTTGCTGAAGCGCGCCTTGCCTTCGCGCACGGCGACGTGCCGGTGGGGGCTGTAGTTCTTCACAACAGCGAAATTATTGCCCGTCGTCATAACGAACGAGAATTTGCGAACGACCCAACAGCTCACGCAGAAGTGTTGGCATTGCGCGATGCAAGTCAGAAACTTGGTAGCTGGCGTTTAGACGAGTGCACGCTTGTTGTCACTCTTGAACCATGTGTCATGTGTGCAGGTGCTGCCCAATCATCGCGCATTGGTCGCCTTGTGTACGGCGCAGCCAACTTTGAAGCCGGTGCTACGGCCAGTCTGTACAACGTGATGAGTGATCCTCGCCTTGGCCACAACCCACCCGTGGAACATGGATTGCTTGCTGATGAGTCAGCAGCACTGTTGAAAGAGTTTTTCGCCTCTAAGCGTTCGTAGAACTTGTAGTACCGTTAGTTATTCGCTGGAAAGCGTGCATGGTTCGGGGGGAATTCATGTCAATCACTGACACACCGACTCGTAAAGTTTTTAGTCCTTGGGCCACGTTTACCGTGTGTGCGATAGCGAGCTACATATCGGCATTGGATCTCTCGATTGTCAACGTGGCATTTTTTGAAATTCATAAGAGTTTTCCGAAAGATCCGGCATCTACCGTTGCGTGGGTAGTGACTGCGTATTCCATTTTATTTGGTTCGCTGCTTGTGGTGTCTGGCCGACTTGCTGATCAAGCAGGTCGTAAACGTTTCTTCATGATTGGTACAGGATTTTTCTTGGTGGGTTCCTTGCTGTGCGCAATTGCGTCAACGATGGGACTTCTCATTGCTGGTCGCGCCGTGCAAGGAGTCGGTGGAGCGATGATGGTGCCAGCGTCCACAGGGTTGTTACTTGGTGCGTTCCCTGCAGAAAAACGCGGACAAGTAATGGCATGGGTTGGTTCAATTGGTGCACTTGGCGTTGCATCTGGTCCAACACTCGGAGCATTCTTTGTTTCCTCATTCGGATGGCGTTCGGCATTCTGGATCAACGTGCCCATTTGTTTCATCACCTTGGTTCTTGCATGGCGGGTGACATCTGAATCACAACGAATGAAAGGTTCGCGGCCAGACATTTTGGCTGCAGTGGTGTTCACTGTTGCAGTTGGTTCATTGGTGTGGGGAATCTCACGTTCAGAAACTCTGGGATGGGCCGACTCATCAGTACTCTCACTGTTTGCAATCGCCTTGTCATTCGGATTAATCGTTGCATGGAGATCTGTTCATCACAGTGATCCGTTATTACCTGCTGAGTTGTTCAAGGAACGCACGTTTACTTTGGCAAACATTTCAACTTTTCTCTATGGCGCGGCGTTCAGCGGAAATATTTTAAATAACGTTTTGTTTCAGCGAACCATTTGGCAATTCAGTGCCACAAAAGCCGGTTGGTTCTCGGTGCTTTCACCAATCACGGTTGCAGTCACGTCGATGATTGTTGGACGCAAGATGGCAGTTATTGGTTACAGACGACTTCTCATCGCAGGACCAATGATTATGGCAAGCACCGTGATGGCCTCTGTGTTGTTTTTGCATACGAATCCAACACCGTGGTTTCCGTTCTTGCCAATTATGTTTTTCCTCGGAATCGGACTTGGCTCAACATTCCCGCCGCTCTCTGCGTGCACGGTTCTTCGTTTGCCTCAAAATCGATTCGCAGTGGGTAGTGCAATTAACAACACCTTCCGTCAAGTGGGTGCAGCTGTTGGTGTAGCACTTGTAGTGACGGTGCAGTCACAAACGAAAGGAATCGAAGGATTCCGCAATGGTTGGAAAGTGGCGATTTGTTTCGCAGTTGCCGCCGCCGCAGTATCAATCTTCCAACCCAACAAAGCAAACCAGGTGGCGTAGTTTCCTTAGTGGGCATGGCCATTCGCACCGATATCGTTGAAGCGCGGAAGGGTGCCAGAGCGGCCGAATGGGATGGTTTCGAAAACCATTGAGGGGTAACTCTCCGGGGGTTCAAATCCCCCTCCTTCCTCCAGTACGACAAAACTAACGATGAATCGTTAGCAAGCTTTTTCAGCGAAGGTAACTTTCGTTGTGATGAGGTAGTTGTCAACAGCCGTGCCGACGCAATCGTTAGAGCCATATCCAGTGTGACGATCTTCGGTTACAACGATGAGTCGACCATCTTCAAGAGTTGATGCCATCTTTCGTGAACTTGCAAGAGGGGTAGCAGCATCTCCAGTGGTACCCACAACAATGATCGGGCCGGCACCTTTGCCAGTGATTTCAATACGAGGGTCTGGTTTGGCTGGCCAGAATACACAGCTGTATCCGCCGGTGAAACTAATTCCCAGTCGAGGAGCGACTTCTAAGAATTTAGGAATGTACGAATCAATTTCTTTAACTGTCTTTGGGCCAGGGTCATCAAGACACATGATTGCGTTGAATGCCTCTAGCTCGTTTCCATATTTTCCATCAGGAGAACGTCGGTAGTACGAATCAAAAAGTGACAGCAACCCAGATCCATCACCTTTTTGTGCATCTCTCAATGCAACTTCAAGTTCTGACCACATCGTTGATGAATACATTGCTTCTGATACAGCTGTATATGCAATTGCTTGGTTCACCGAAACGCGACTTTTTGAAACAACAAGCGGGCGTACCTCAAGTTCTTTGATCAACTTGTCAAAAGCATCTTCGGCATTGCCATTGTTGTAGAACGGGCACTTCTTGTTATCAGAACATTGAGCAAGAAATTTTGTGAATTCAGTTTCGAATCCTTTAGCTTGGTCAAGGCCACCCTGCATGTAGTTCGACGTTGGGTCAGTTGCGCCATCAAGAACAGCTGCCCGAACGGTGCTTGGGAACATAGTGGCCCATGTGGCGCCCAATTCGCTGCCGTATGAAAACCCGAAATACGTAATCTTCTCTTCTCCGAGTGCTGCGCGAATCATGTCCATGTCGCGGGCGCTTGCATTGGTGGAGATATACGGAAGAATTTCGCCGCTCTTCTTTTCGCATTCGTCATTGAACGCTTTCGAGATGTCAATAAGAGCCTGATGCTGTGCTTCGGTCTGTGGAGATGGGTCCAACGTGAAGTATTTGTCGTAGTTGTCAACACAATCAACTGCTGGCGTGGATTCACCTGTTCCACGTGGGTCCCATCCGATGATGTCGAAGGCGTCAATCAATGCGGTGCTGAAATAGGAGTCGGCATTTTCAGGAAGATCAGTTCCCCCAAATCCAGGCCCGCCGGGGTTGACAAGCATGGAACCAACTCGTTGCGTACGAAAATTTGCTGGGTGCTTGACCAACTTGAGTGAAAACGAACCTTTGGAAGGATCGTTGTAATCAAACGGGACGCTCAAACGAGCACATTGCAGCGGATCAAGAGAATCGCCGGAACAGGATTTCCACTTGAGAGTGCCACCTTCGGCTGGGGCATAGAGAGTGGACGGTGGCGCAGGCGTATCTGACGTGCTGTCGGGCGAACTGGCGCCAGAGGCACATGCGCTTGCCATCACAATAAGGGCACCAACAGCAAGACAACGACGCATCACAAGTAAGAACACTAGGCGTAGGAACGCCCGTAGCCTCAATAGGGTGCGTATGGGTCCCCACATGATGTTGCCAGGAGATGGTGCTGCGGTAAAAGGCGCAAAAGTTCAGCGAGCATCATTGCGCAGGGTGTGGGTCTTTGCGGCTCCCTATCGGTCAGACATCATTGTCTTTCTCGCCGCTATTTGCGTGTCAGCGCTCTTGGCCCTTGCGCCGCCGTTGTTGTTCCGGGCGATTCTTGACCGTGCTATTCCGCAAGCGAATCGGGGTCTCATCACGACACTTGCCGTCATTCTTGTGTTTGCTGCAATTGCAGATGCTGGGCTGGCCATTGTTCAGCGGTGGTTGAGTTCTCGTATTGGTGAAGGCCTCATCTATGACCTGCGGGTGGCACTGTTCGACAAAGTTGAGCAGATGCCTATTGCGTTCTTCACTCGTACGCAAACTGGTGCTCTCACAAGTCGCTTAAACAATGACGTAGTTGGTGCACAAAATGCAGTCACAAATACCTTGGGAAGCGTTGTCTCTAACATTGTGGTGCTGGCAACAACATTGACGGCGATGATTGCGCTCGAGTGGCGATTAACGCTGTTGTCGCTCATTGTTTTGCCGTTGTTTATTGTCCCTGCGAAACGAGTTGGGCAAAAGTTAGGTTCCATCGCGCGTCAGCAAATGGATATCAATGCCGAAATGAACACGCAAATGAACGAGCGTTTCAATGTTGCTGGTGCAATGGTCGTGAAGTTATTTGGACGCCGCGAGCGTGAAGTTGCAACGTTCTCTGGCCGCGCTGCCGGAGTTCGTGATACAGGAATTAAAGCCGCTCTTTACAGTCGCGTATTTTTTGTTGCACTTGGTCTTGTTGGTGCAATGGGCGCTGCAGCCATTTATGGCATTGGCGCACACCTCGTGGTGTCAGGTGGAATCTCCGCTGGAACTCTCGTCGCAATGGCAGCTTTCGTGCAACGTATTTATCAACCACTCACTGGTTTAACGAATGCACGTATTGAAGTGATTACGGCATTTGTGTCATTTGATCGGGTGTTCGAAGTTCTTGATGCACCTGTTGCAATCTTCGATCGTCCTGGCGCAGTTGATCTTGTAGATCCGCGCGGTGAAGTTGAATTCGCAAATGTGGTGTTTCGTTACCCACCTGCATCAGCATCGTCTGTCGCTTCGTTGGAAGCACCTGGCACACAAAGTAGTGACCCTGACGTTGATGTGTTGAAGGGTCTTTCGCTGAAGATTGCCAGCGGAGAAACGATTGCCATTGTCGGCTCTAGTGGGTCCGGGAAGAGCACTCTTGCAACTCTGGTTCCGCGTTTGTATGACGTCACCCAAGGTGCCGTACGAGTTGACGGAATAGACGTTCGTGACCTCACGGGCGATTCTCTGCACGATGCCATTGGTGTTGTTACTCAAGATCCGCATCTCTTTCATGAATCAATCGGTGACAACCTTCGGTACGCAAAGCCTGATGCAACACAGGCAGACATTGAAGCGGCGTGTGTTGCCGCACGCATACACGACACCATCGCCGGCTTGCCAGACGGGTATGCAACTCTGGTGGGTGAGCGCGGGTATCGCTTGTCGGGCGGAGAAAAACAACGAGTGGCTATTGCTCGAATGTTGCTAAAGAACCCGGCCATCATGATTCTTGACGAAGCAACTAGTCACCTTGACAATGAGAATGAAGCATTGGTGCAAGAAGCCCTTGAATCTGCTTTGTATGGCCGAACTGCGATTGTGATTGCCCACCGTCTTTCTACTATTCGCGATGCAGATCGAATTGTGGTTCTTGACGATGGCCTCATTATGGAACAAGGAACGCATGATGAACTGATGGCTCTAGATGCCATGTACGCATCACAAGTTCGTGCCGGTGGTTCCTTCGGACTGTCTGCGCCTTCCGTAGAGTAGACACAATGGCAGCCGAGGTCGAATTCATCAATGGGGTTCCGTCATTCAGTGTCGGTCAATTTACTGAAGTCCTCAACCATGTTCTCAAAGCATCCTTTGATGAAGGTGTGTGGGTCGAAGGTGAAATTCAGGGTTTGCGTAAACCGAATCCTCATGCGTACTTCACATTGATTGAAAATGTTGACGGCGTTAAGGCGCAGTTGAATATCAACTTATTCGCTGGCCCTTTGCGCAATGTGCAAGCCAAACTGCGTCAGCAAGGAATCGAACTGAAAGACGGCCTCAAGATTCGCCTTTTCGGCCGCGTTGAATATTACGGACCATTCGGAAAACTGAATCTCATCGCCACTGACGTTGACACGCAATTCTCTGCAGGTGATGTTGCTGCCAAACGCGAAGAACTACTGCGCGTCCTCATGGAAAAGGGCGTTGACAAAATCAACAAGCGAATTCCTGTCCCCTTAGTTCCATTGCGGCTCGGAATTATTTCTTCAAGTCAGGCTGCTGGATGGGCTGATGCGCAACAGCACCTCACAGAGTCCGGTATCGGATTTGCAATCACATTTTGTGACGTTCGAGTGCAGGGTGACGCAGCTGTGCCGCAAATAGTGGCTGCATTGAATTCATTGTCGCGCCGTGACGATATTGATCTTGTGATGTTGATGCGTGGTGGTGGCTCAAAAGGTGATCTCGCTGCATTCGATGATGAACAGATTGCAATGGCAATTTCGAAATGTTCACATCCAGTGTTCACGGGTATTGGTCACGAAATAGATACGAGCATCGCTGACATCGTGGCCCACACGGCTAACAAGACACCAACAGCATGTGCCCAATCAGTTATCGCGATTATTGAGAGCTTCCTGTCGGAACTTTCATACAGCGCCGGTTCGTTGCGGTCCCTTACACAAACAGCCGTAGAGCGTGCTCGCTCTCGCATTGCAGTATCAGTGGAACGCCTTCGCACTCGTCCTCGTACCACTCTTGAGCGTCAAACTCAGAAACTGATGATGCACGCTGCATCGGTTCGTTTGCTTGACCCGGTCACCACCATGGCGCGCGGTTGGAGCATCACACGTGATTCTTCTGGCAATGTTGTTCGTTCAATTTCAGATATCAAAAAAGGTGACACCGTTGTCACAGCGCTTGCCGACGGCAGCATCACCAGCACAGTAGAAGGAGTTGCCTAATGGCTGCTAAGAAAACAACACAAGCTGCACCAGCAGGGTATGCAGAAGCAATGACTGAGATTGAATCAATTTTGTCTCAACTTGATTCGAACTCAATTGATGTCGATGTGTTGGCCACCAAAGTAGAGCGTGCTTCGTTCTTGATTACTTGGTGCAACGAACGCATCACCGCGGCACAACTCACTGTTGACACTCTTGTCGCTGATATTGAATTTGAAGAATCAGACTTCGACGAAGAAGACGAAGACGAATGAGCGAAGCCAGCGCAATCATTTCGCGCGTAGATGAAATTCTTACAACGGCTGTCGACGACGAAAGACAGACATGGACTCGAATTGATGAAGATCTTGAAACAGTCTTCGATGAGATCGAATCATTAGTTCTCGGAGGTGGCAAACGTTTACGGCCTCAATTTGCCCACTGGGGCTGGGTGGCTGCAGGTGGTGACCCGGTTGACAGTCAACAGTTCCGTATTGGTGCAGCCATCGAGCTGCTGCATGTCTTCGCTCTCTTTCACGATGATGTCATTGATGATGCTGAAACTCGTCGTGGTAATACCACTACCCACCGACGCATGGCTGATATGCACGCATCGGAACAGATGGCGGGGGAATCGCGCCGATTCGGTGAAGGCGCAGCAATTCTCATTGGTGACATCACATATGTCATGTCTGACAAGTTGATGGACGATGTGTCACCGGCTGCGCGTTCTATTTGGCATGAACTTCGCATGGAAATGAATATCGGCCAGTATCTCGACACCCTTGGCTCGGCCCGCCGCGAACGCCGTATTGAAATAGCTGAACGAATTTGTCGCTACAAGAGCGCCAAGTACACCATCGAACGCCCATTACATCTTGGAGCTGTAGCCGCAAATGTAGAAGCCGGATCAGCGCTCATGCCGATGTTGTCTGCATATGGTTTGCCGCTTGGTGATGCATTTCAAATGCGTGACGACATGTTGGGCGCATTCGGAGATTCTTCAATCACAGGAAAACCTGTTGGTGGAGATTTTCTGGAAGGAAAGCCAACGCCTATGTTGGCTCGTGCCTATGCGCTTGCATCAGCATCGCAATTGAAAATTCTCGACACCATCGGAACACCTGGAATGTCGCATGATGATGTCTCATTAGTGCAAGAAGTTGTTTCAGCGACTGGTGCCGTTGCCGAAATGGAATCGCTTATTGGTTCTCTTCGTGACGAGGCGGTCGCTTCCTTAGATAAGCAATTGGTTCAGGGTGCTGCGTATGAAGCTCTGCTTGAACTTGCAGACGCTGTTACACAGCGCGATATTTAAACAGCAGCGTAAATATCTAGTGCGTCTTGCAGAGTGATGTCAATCATCACGCCGGGTTCTGCACGAATTGCTTCAACCCATGGTGGTGACACTTTGCATGTAACAGCGATTGGATCTGCGATACCTGAACCACTCACGGCTAGTCGTGCAAATGTTGTGGTGTAAGTGGGTGGACGTGCATCACGTGACAACTCAATGAGTGCCCAAGGGTCTGGAGTTGTTCCTGTGCGGTCTCCGCCCGATGTGATCTCCGAATTTGATGTGGCATGAATGGCTCCGCCAGCAAGTCCTGGCCCATCAATCAACACTGCACCGCGTACCAACGTTGGTCGCGCGCCAGCAATGAGAAACGCAATGTAGGCACCAAGTCCTCTGCCAACAACGGTTGCTTCACCAATGTGGCGTAGGGCGATATCTGCGTCTGCCATAAGGATTTCTGAGGAATAACCGCCGCCTGCTGGGACAGATGAATCGCCGTGACCGGTGAAATCAAGTGCCCATACTGGGCCAGCCCAATCAACAGCAAGTGCTGACATCATGGCTGCGCTTTCGCCGAGTCCGTGTAAGAACAACAATGGGCGACCAGTTCCGGGGCGAACATTGTGTAATGCCAATGTCACTTTGTTGTGTTGAAGCATCACTGTGTTCATGACAAGAACTCCAAAATTAATTTGCTGACACGTTCTGGTTCTTCAATGTGAATGAAGTGACCGATGCCTTCAAGAACTTCAAGTCGTCCACTGGAAGGAATCCATGGCAACACATCCCGTGGGCGAGCACCCCAACCCATTGGCTCATCAAAGGTGCCAAGTAGTCCAAGGAACGGCATCGTGAGTGCTGCCATTCGTAATGATGCCCATTCAGGACGCCACGGACCGAAACCACCGAAGCGCATTGTGGGATCTAGTTTCCAACGCCAACCATCTGCATCCTGTTGTGCACCGATTGTTACGAGGTATTCAAGCCACTCAATAGAGAGGCGAGGGTTCATTTTTCCTCTGCGTTGCGCGAGGTCAACCAAAGTTCCTGGCTTGCGTTCTGATGCTGCTGCTTCATGACGGAAATCAAGCCATGAACCAATTGAGTCTGCAAGTAGTCGAGATTGATCGTGATCTGGAACGTCTGGCATGCGACGCTTACTCGGCATGCCATCGATATTGACCATTGCAGAAATGCGATATGGACATGAGTCGGCAAGCTGCATCATGAGGGCGCCGCCCTTCGAATGTGCAATGACTGGTGCAGCTTTGTTGGTCGTTGCAGACATCACTGACAGTGCATCGCGAATATCTGCATCCCATCCGTAGAGGGGGGCATGTTCGCTATCGCCATGACCGCGGTGGTCCCAAGCAATAACTCGGTAACCAGCGGCAGCGATGAGAGGAGCGAAAACGTCGAACGTGCCAGCAAAGTCAGAGCCACCATGCACCAGAAAGAGTGGTGGGTTTGATTCGGCGCCCCATTCATAGACCGCAAGATCAACGCCATCAGCATTGTGGCGATACGAACGGGTCGGGCGTTCAGCGCCGGGGTAGGAGCGAGTCTCAGGAGTCATGAACCATACAGATTAGAACAGAGCCCCTCGATTTCTCTTATGGGGGCGTACTACACGTGAGGGCTGTGACAGACATAACATGGCAGGAATGTTTCTTCGCACGCGACTTCATATGTATCTGTTGTGGAGCACATGCTTGTTCGGGCTGCTTGCGTTCTTTTCCTACTTGTTGACCGATAGCGGATCATCATCGTCTGCCACCACGATTGCTGCAAGTACCTCGAGCACCAGTATTTCTCCGACCAACACAGCGCCGCCATTGAAGTACACAGTTCTCCCCGGCGAATCGTTGTATGGAATTGCCGAAAAACTGAAAATCAGTGCGCCTGCACTTGTCGCGCTAAACAAGATAAAAAATCCTGATCGTGTTGATGCAGGAACTGTGCTGTTACTACCTCCAGCTACGGGTTTTGTGCCGATAGGCGCAACTACCACCATGCAACCATGACATTGGTCCTTCCATTCAGTACTCACAACTCCGTACAATGAACTCATGAGCACAGCATTCTGGCCAACACAAGAACACTGGTCCGTTGCAATTCCATTGCAGACTCCGCATGTTCGTCTCGACTGTTTAGCTGAAACCGGTTTTGTTGTATTACGTGATGCGCCGTTTGATGTTCCTACTTCTGAATGGGAATCACTTGAGTACATGGATTGGAAAAGTGGTGGCGACACAAACTTTGCACCACTTGCATCAGCTGACGGTGAACTTGACTGTCGCGGTTTTTGGGACAAGGGCAAAACTGACAAAGACGCACTGTGGACTTCGAATGCATCATCAGCTCCAACATTGAAGAAATACGTTGATTCCATTGGTGCAAATTTCGGTCGCGTGCGCATCATCAAGTTGGAGCCACAAAATCACGAGCAGGCTTTGCGCAACATTCACCGTGATGACAACAATCGCTTTAATCCAGACAATGAAGGCTGGGTTGTTCGCACGTGGATGGAACTGACTGACAGCCCCGATAGCTATATGTTGCTGATGGACAATGGTCCAGATGGCTTGCCAGACCGGGCAACAGAACGGCGTGTGCCGTTACATAAAGGTTCTCGATTTCTTGTTGACACACAACGGTTGTGGCACGTTGTGGTTCACAATCATGACTTCCCGCGTTATGCGTTGATTACAAGTCTTGAGAGCGGAACCGCGCTCGACTCGTTTGTTGCTGCCGAAAAGGCTTAGTTTCGCTACTGAGGCTTACTCGGGGGAAACATGATTACAACATTTGTTGGTGTCGCATCAGTTGATATCACGCCGTCATATCCAGTCATGCTTGGCGGCTTTGGTCAGAGAATTACACCGTCTGAGTCTGTTACGATG
>Ga0209596_1002623_pt1 | contig 14734 bp, 20 predicted proteins | sample M_130807_MF_Meta_FD_187314 | JGI IMG/M metagenome (GOLD analysis project Ga0209596, IMG submission 187314) | Freshwater microbial communities from Lake Montjoie, Canada to study carbon cycling - M_130807_MF_MetaG (SPAdes) (version 2) | ecosystem: Environmental > Aquatic > Freshwater > Lake... | reverse complement strand
GAAAAAAATAAAAATAAAATTTAATAAAAAGGGAAAGCCTATGGATCGTTTCCTTGAAATTCAAATTGGCTCTCTCACAATTCCCATTACCAGTTGCAAGTTGGCCAAGAACGACTGGGGGGAGTCACAACTCCATCCGTACTACGCCATCCGCGTAAACGAAACCGTCACCGACCCCCAACACATCGCCATGACCCTGCTGCACGAAGTCCTAGAGGTCATAAGCGAAGCCTACGGCCTCAAGCTCTCCGAGTGCCAAATCCGTATCCTGGAACAAACTCTAAGCGCAGTGGTCATCAACAACACCCTAGCCTCAAACGACTGGCTTTCTGCGCTCCGTGGCAGCACTGCGCTACCCAACCGATTCCTAGAGCAAAGTAATACCACGGACTGCCCGGACTCCTAGAACGCGGCAAGGACGATCCTAGAGGGCTTGCATAGGAAAGGGGAGAAACCTATACGCATCCCGGAGAAGCACATAGAACTTTACCTTCTGAAAAATGGAAGAAAACTTGTGAAGGGCAGTATATCAGACAGAGAAGTGCCGAAACCCCCCTAGGGGGGGTTTTCGGCACGAGTGACCTAGACGCGGGGAAAGAACGGAAGCCGAACGAGCGTTCCGATAACGAACGAGCGACGAACGACGCAGCCGCAGCCGAGCGCAGCCGCCCACCACGCCGACACAATCGGCTCGCCGCAGCCCACCACGCCGCAGGATCGCCCTAGTTCAGGATCACACCGAACCAGAACCCGAACCACCAGAGCGCAGCCGCCGCAGCCCTCGCGAAATCGCCGCCGCCCGAGATGCCACCCAAACGATTGTCCGAGTAGACGCACCCACAAATCAGCACACCCAGAGCGCAGAATCAGGGCAAAGCCCGAATAAAAAAATCTACCCTTTTTTCATATTCGCTATAAATAAAGTATGCAAGAGCAAATATCCGATATATGATTCATCCAGAGGAACGCCGTTCCTCAAGTTTAGAAAACTCATCACAAGGAAACGAAGATATGAAACTCACATACACACCGCCCGCAGGATATGACCGCCCCCGCAAAAATTACGACATCACGACACAGAAAGCAGAAGCTCGAGATCAAGCGATAGACAAACTTGTAACCGATGCAACAACCCGAGGCGACTGCACAGACCGCTTTTATTGGATGCTCGTGTTCGATATGGAAATGGCGCAAATGACAACCAACGCAGCGCAACTACTCGACATCGGAATCGACACGGCGACCGCTTCACTATGGGAAATCGTAAACGGACTCGCTGACCTCGGAATTTATCTATTAAATACAAATCATATAGACGACACCGAACTACTCGCCCGACTCAAGAACGAGATCACGCAAGAGCCAGTAAGGGACTTGCCGCCGAATTATGGCGTAAATGAATTCGTAGATATCAAGGGAGGAAGCCTCGCGAACTCCGAAGCCATCGAAGTATGCGACCGAGATCAATACTTGCCAAAGGTAAGCAATGAACCTATGGAAGATGAAAGCGAAACCCACGCAGAACAAGTAAAGAAGAAGCAGGGCATAACTTCAAAAACCATGTCCGCCCTGGTGACAAAAAAAGCCAAAGCCAACGTGGCGGCCGCATCAAAGGATGGTGCAAATTGAAGCCCTCTAGCAACTCATTTTTTATGAATGCGAAGTTTACTAGCAAGTGTTCCGAAACAGGCGCACTTATGGCGAAGGGTAGCCGCATCGCTTGGAATCCAACAACCCGCAAAGCGTACGGAAGCACTAGCAACTTTTACGCACGCTTGATCGTTCAGATTCAAGACGCACAGCGAGAGCAATTCGAGAGCCAGAGCGCAGCACCCGACACTTGCATTTCAGAATTCGAACACGGACTACGCAGCGAATCAGCAGCGGAATCATACGGAGGAGATTTCCAATGAACGACCACACACCAGAAGTCCCATTGTTCATGCGGAAACTTTCAGGCTCGGCACCAAGTGTAAACAAAACCGACCTTACACCGTTGGCAGTTGCCTCAATGATCAAAGAGTGTGACGAATTGATAGCAAAGCTCGAAACTTGGAAAGCCAAAGCAGAGCCAACGCCACCGGTGACGCAACCCGCCACCGTAACACCGAAGCGTTGGACTTTCACGCTCGCCGAGATTGAAGAAGCAGCGGAGGACTCGTGCGGATTCTGTTTGGCTTGTGGCGCAATCAACTCGTGCTGCGAGCCAGATGCAAGACGCTACCCATGCGAATCATGCGAAGCGAAACGAGTGTACGGAACTGACGAACTAGCCATGATGGGGAGGATCGTATGAGCCTCGCAGAATTCATACTTGCTCAGATGCTCATCATCATATTTGGCTTTTGGATTAGCAACGAAATCCGAAACCCCGCCGACTAGCCGACCCAGACCGACCCGACCCACGCCGAGCAGTTTGGCGTGGGTTTTTGTTTCGCCCCGCGACCGACACGACGAAGCCCAACTAAAAATAGTCCACAGGACAGAAAGCAAAAATATGTGCAAATTCACTAAAGATATCAAATTCACTTTAACAATCACAGGACACCATAACGACGCATGGATGACCAACGACCAAGAATGCAGAGAACGCATAGCGGAAATGACTAGCCGACTCTTTGAAAGCGTAGACGCTTTTTATATGTGCAACTTCACCAGATGCAACGACATAAACGGAAACCCACTCGCAACTATTGAAAGGATCGAATCATGAACCAGAAAGAAAGAAACAGACTAGACAAATATAAAACAGTCGCCGCAGTTCAACGACTAATACGAGAAGGTGAAACCGTTCAATGGAACGACTTCCACAATATGAGCGAATTAGTAGAGGCACTTTTCAGAATCGAGCGAACGCTTCACCGTTGGCACGAATTAGAATGTGGAACCGATCAGGGGTGCATCGAACAAGACGAAACAACAGGCAAATGGACGCTACGCCGAGAAATTGGAAACACAGAATACACACGCCCAGTCGCAGACCGTGAAAGAGGCGCACTACGAAGGTTGATCAACTTACTAGAACCATTCAAAGACAAAGTAGCCGCATACATTCAATCAGACCCAAGAGGCGCAGCCCTTTATTTATACGACCCGAGGAAATACAGCACCCAAGAAATAGATAACAACTATTCGACCAACGGAATACAGATATGCAACCGATTCTAAACGCTCACGCCCTGCGAAGCCTAAAAACTTCGCAGGGAATGAGTTTGAAAACCACAACGCCCACAAGCCCACACGCCCACAAGCCCACACAAAGAAAGCCCACAGTATGAGAACAACAACACACCGCGACCCATTCGCAAGAACCACGACGACATACAAGCCCACAGAAACAACAGAATCTTGTTCATGGTGCGGCTGCGAACCCAAGAACGGAAAGCAGCTGAAAATAACTATCGAGCAGGACGGAACACGAAACAACAAACACGAAATAAAAGGCGCATTTTGTAGCCGTTCATGCGCCGCCAGTTATCACGGATGAAACCCAAACCCCAACACAAAGGAAACCAATGACAAACACAAATCAGTCCACAACCCAACCCACAGAACAAGAAAAAGAATTGCAAGCAATCAGCAACGCCGCATACGACAAAGCAATAGACGACGGATGCAGCGAAGAAGAAGCGGAAGCCATCAGCAACCAAGCCTACGACAACGCAGAAGAAAAGGAAACAAAAATGACACACTCAATACCAACAAATAAATTCCACGCCCTAATCATGCAACAAGAAGCAGAACACGAAATAAGGAGAAGAAATACCCCGCCCTTTTATCATTTCATCCTTTATACAGGAACAAAACGAAGCCCCACAAAACTTGAATATCAAAGCGGAAAATTCAACACATTAAAAGAATTACAAGCAGGATACGCAAAATGGGTAAAAAAACATGATTATGAAAATGAATCTAACAACTGGTTCCCCATTTTTTACTTCGTTGAAAACGGAGAAGGGACAGCACTATGACAAAAAAAGAATCAATTAAAATGTATATAAATGAATATCGAACCGCTCATATTCCAAGCGGCGACTGGCAACCAACCGACAGCGCAATAGAAGAAAAAAAAGAACTCCTAGAAATCATAACGCAGAAATTCAAGGAACGACACGCCCCAGTAGAGCGAAGCGTATTCAGCGCAGTTATATATTGGAAAGAAGATGATGCTGAAAGCATAGAACAATGGGGAACGGAAGTTTTAATCGCCTTGTATGACGATGATCAAGAATGTGAAGATACCTTTTGGCATCATCAAGGAACAGAAGAAAGTTTTTTTGTGGACTTCGCAAAAGATAACAAACGCAATCAAGAAGATTTTTATGCGGAGAAACCATGACATACATAATCGAAGAAAACGCCCAGTACATAAGCACCAGACGACTGCCCCACACCCGAGAAGATGTTTGGCAACCCGCTCGTGACTTCAAACAAGAACCCGCAGAAGTATGGACATTGACCGAATCCGTACCGGTGGTGAAATCCTGGCAAGAAAAAGAAGATGCAAAAGTAAGCATTGAATACGCAACAGAAGAAGAAGCTCGCAAAGCACTAGAACAATACATAGACGACAAAGTAAAGAGCAGCGAGGAATGTATTGAGTTACTCAAATTATACCAACCAAACCACAAGCCCCACAAACCACTAAAAAAAGAAGAATTCTTTTGCTTACGAGTAGCAAGAAAGGAGAGCGCATGAAATTAAAACAGTCCAGAAGGCCAGTAGCCCACAAGTCCACACAAAGAAAGCCCACAGTATGACCGAACTACCACTATTCGCACAAATCGAAATCGGCTACATCGTATGCAGCCTGATAGCACTGGCACTACTCACCACCAACACAAAGGAAACAGAATGATAATTAAAGTATATAAGTATGAATGGAAATTACACACGGATGTATGCGGAAATATTGACTTCCGACAAGACCCAACACGCCCACCGAACGGAATTACAAACACAACACTAAGAGCAGAAACACGACGAGAACTAATAGACATAGTGTGGAAATGGCAAGACGAAAACGACATCGGGGCAGGGAACTGGAAGCCCCCAGTTGTCTTTGAATGCGGCAAGCCAGTAGGAACAATGGGATACAACGGAACAATAATAAAAACAAACGAAGAACTTATCGCAAGTAAATATAAAGAACTTACTTGGTACGCACCCAAAGACAACACAAAGGAAACCCCATGACAAAGACAATCGACCCATGCGTGTACTGCAAAGAAAGCACAGCGTTCGGAAACGGCAGATTCGTAAACCGAATCCCTAGCGATGACGGCTACGCTTGCGCGGAATGTGCAGGATATGAATGCGATGAATGCAATAAGCAAATCTACCTTGACGAAGAAGTATCAGTAGAAGATGACAAAGGATGTTGGAGATACCACCAAAAATGTTATGACAAAAAAAAGCACGGCGAAAAACGAGAAGATTCAAACTAAACACAAAGGAAACCAAATGAAAAATTACAGCGTAACGATTGAAACCATATACACAAAAATTGTCACAAACACCTACGATAATGTAGTAGCCAGTTGCGAAGGAGATGCAAGAGAAATTGCAAACGAATGGAACGACAACGGAAACATGGGTAAAGAAAAAATAAATATTGAAATGGACGACTGTACATCAAACGCATATCTAAAAAAGGAACAAACCATGAAACAACTTACACCGGCTGGATGCAAAGAATCATTAAATGCAATCAATAAACGAATGCAAGAAAAATATCATTGGTCGGAAAACGACACGCGACTAGAATTCGCAAAAGCATTCCGGGACTTAGAAGAACACGGCCAATATGAAATCAGTTCCACTTTTACTATCAGCGGAAACCCGGAAATCATTGTCGCGGAATCGCACTGGCTTACAGAACTGGAAACCGACGAATGAGCCTAGCAATAGCAATAGCGTTCATAATCTGGATTGAGTATCTAGTATGGAGAGCAGATAACGAAAGCAGCCCCCAGAAATGGGGGTTTTTTAATGCCAAAAAATAATCGTAAATACTGGGAAATTGTCCACAGAAATGTCCACACTTGCCGATATAACCATGATAGAATCGAGGTAGATTGTGAGATAGTCCACAGTCAAGTCCACAGAAATGTCCACATACACAAGGAAACAGCATGAACCCGAATGAACACAACCGCAAACGAGTAACAATGAAAACAACAAAAAGAATCGCAGTATGGTTTCCAGAAGACACGGAAATCCTGGACAAGCTCGAAACGCTAACCAAACTTTACGAAGCGGAAATGCCAATACGAGGAGTCAAAGTATTTCAATACTCGGCAATCATTGCAGCCGTAGAAGAAGCCATCATGCGCCGCGCCGTCAAAGAACGACAATGATCGTCGCATTAAACAAAAACGGAAAATATTACCAAGCCCGATGGGTTGACCTAAAGACTGGCAAGGTTGTCCGGCGTGGACTAGGGTTGCGTTCCAACCTCACGGCAGCAATGGCAAGAGCGTGTTGCAATGCAATAGAAGTAGAAATACTAAAGGCAGCAACACTAACACCACCACCAATTCCGGAAACCGTTGTCACACTCGATGAAGTCATGCGTTTATTCCTTGTAGAGAAGGAACCGGACTTACTAAAATCGTCGATCTACAAGCACATCAAAGCAATGGAACTGGTGCGTAAATCAATGGGTGGACATTCAAACATTTTGAATATCACGCAAGCCCAAGCGCAGACATTCAGACTAGAGCTTGTTTCAGCCGCCAACTCGCTGCACGGCAAAGGAACGATTGCCAGGAACAAGACCGAAGGCACCATCGCCCGGCATTGCCGCCGCGCGAAAAGTTATTTTGAATGGGCAATCAAAAAACAACTCATCGAAAAGAATCCGTTCGCTCATGTAAACACATACGCACCCGAAGTCCAGGTGCCTAGACGAGTCATAGAGGAGTCAGAAATCAAGATGATCATGGACGCAGCCAAGCCCAATCTGCAAATGCTAATCGCCCTATGCTTCTACGCGGGATTACGCAAGAATGAAGCGATCAGACTGCGCTGGTCGGACGTGGACTTCAACCGAAATCGAATCAGCGTATGGCCACCAGAAGGCAGAGTAAGCAGCAAGCACAAGTTCCGTGAAGTGTTCCTAGAACCAGCACTATCACAAATGATCAAAGAACGCGGGTACAGCGAAACAGTAGTAGGGCAAATCACGGCAGATAGAGCGTGGATAGACTTGCACGAAGCAATCGCTAAGACTCAAATCAAGAATGTAGAGGGTCTAAACTTCCAGCTCATGCGGAGCAGCCGAGAAAACCATTGGTTCGCACAAGGGATTCCACCGAATGTAGTAACAGCGTGGCTAGGTCACACAGCACAAATTGCAGCCAAGCATTACCGAGGAGTACCAGAATCCTTTTACGCAGACAAAAATCTAAAATCAAAAGATGAGGAAATCATTGAACTTAGAAACAAAATCTTGGTGCTGGAAAATAAATTAAAATAAATTAAAGAAAAAGTATTGACATAAACGAAGATAGAAGTAACCTAAATTGGGACTTAAAAAACCCAAATGCGGCACAAGTCGATAATAGTTCGGATAAAAACGAGCATTCGCGTCAATAGTGGATCAGTACAGTCCACTTATAAAATGTGAATGCTCCATACAAGGAGATTCACAATGCAAGCACTTAGTAATGCTAAGGAAATTAAAGGGGAAATCACACAATTCAAAGGGATACAAACACCCCAGGATCGTATTCGATCCAACGCAGAACTGATCAAAACTCTTGCTCCAGCGATCATGCAAAATTATGTTGTAGCAATACAGCAGAAAAATTACGTTTTGGTCGCAGGGTTGCAAGCCATCGGCAGCGCACTAGGCTACAGCGTTCGCGTCGTATCCTGCGTCCACAAACCAGCAAGCGATGGACTGGCAGGACATTGGGAAGCCAATGCAATAGTCGTTGACACAAACACCGGCCTAGAAATTGCACAAGGACTCGGCCATGTGTTCGATGATGAATCACCCTGGGGAAAAAGACCACGCTTTGCTCAAGCAGCAATGTGTCAAACGAGAGCAACAGGACGAGCCTTAAAGGGAGCAGTTGGTTTCCTACTCGCCCTCATCGGCGCGGAAACATCTTTTGCAGAGGAGATGCCACAACAGGACTACAACGAAGCACCGCCAAAGCAACTGCCGCAAGCACCGGCAAAGAAGTACGACGACTTAGCAGACAAAGGGACAAGCCAATTCAATCTAACCAGTGCAGAAGTAGTAAAGACTGGAACTTCAAAGTTTGGGGAATGGACTTTGACCAAGTTTGAAACAGCACAAGGCCCAAGCTTCAGCAGCATCAATAAAGGAATTTCCCAAGATGCAACCGACCATTACAACGCAAACAACCCGGTTGAAATTACATGGGAACGAACGCCAAAAGGCGGCTTAAACATCGTAAGCATTACAGAATTTTGCACAAAATAAAAAGGACATTCAAATGAACGCATGGATTGCGAAAGTTTGGAAGAAGTGGTTTAGGTTTTGGGGCGGCAGCACGGAAGAATCGCCGTCCCAAAAGCCACTCGTAATAAAAGGTCAAGGCGAATACGAGCAGTTTTACATGACCTCGGATAACGAAAGCGGGTACTTCTACGCCAGGGACTTAGCCGACTGGCTACAGCGACAAGGCACCAAGCCAGAAGACATACAGCAGAGATTCAAGGACATAACAGGGAAAGATTTGCTATGAACACAATAACTACTAAATATCAAGGCCTATACGAAAACATGAGAGGATCATTGTACCACTCGCTCAAGATGTATCTAAATAGCACAGCAATTAAGACAATGAGTAAAACAACAAAGCGCAACGCCGTGTTTCAAAGAGAGCAGCCGCAAGTATATAACGCAGCTTTCGGAACAGGAACAGCGTTTCATTGCCTAGCACTCACACCGCACCAGTACGCAACCGAAATATGCTTAGAGCCAGATTGTGACAAACGCACAAAAGCTGGAAAAGAAAAATGGGAAAGTTTTGTTGCATGGAAAAAGCCAGAAGTAACAGCTATTAACGAAGAACAAGAAAATATAGTTTTTGCGATGCACGAATCGCTACAAAAACAAAGAAATATCTATTCCAAGATCGTCGAATCAGAATACAAAGAAGTAAGTTTATTCCAAGCAGAAACAAAGCAATGGATGAAAATTCGCTTTGACGCGCTGGATGTTAAATCAGGACTCGCCATTGACATTAAAACTATGCGCGAGCCAGTATCCGCAGACAACTTTCAAAAAGCTTGTAAGCAATATGGGTACATTTTGCAATCAGCCTACTACTCGTATGTAGCGCGAAGTCTAGGTATCGAAGTCAGGGACTTTGCTTTCGTATGTTGCGAAACCAATCCACCATACGAGTGTGCGGCATACATAGTTGATCCCGAACTCATCAAACTGTACGAAGCACAAATACCGCAACTACTCGAAGCATGGGGCAACGGCGAAGACAGCACTTGGCCAGACACATTCCAAGTTCTATCCACACCAAAATATGAGATGCAACGCGCAGAAGAAGCGGTGATATTTTGAAATTGCAGAAAAAAGATATTGAGTTACTGGAAGAACTAGAACTCGAAATCGCACGAAACAAACTTGGATTCTTACTTGCCGGCAAAGCATTACAAATTATCCACACTAAAAAACTTTATCGGGCGAGTCATTCTACATTCGCCGCTTATTGTTCTGACCGTTGGGGCTTCACAGACCGCCACGCGCGCAGCATGATCCACGCGAGCATAGCGGCCAAGACAGACCCAACGGTTAGTTCAATTCGCCAGGGAAACAAAACTAAAAAGCCAAAGGTAATTGAACAAGAAATTTCCATAGATCAGGCAATGGCCGAAGTCGAAGAAATCGACTTGTCAGAGCTTGACATGGCAACAGTTGAATTTGAAGCCGTGTACTCAATTATCGCAGCGTTAAAAAAAGCAATTAAAAATCTTACAACCCAGAAATGCGGAAGGCATTTGTCAGCACAAGGAATTGAAACTTGCATCAAAAATCTTAACGCAGAAATTCTTTGGGGCAGCCCAGCGTTGGACTGTCCTCATCAAGGCTCTATTACTGCTCTTAACGGCGAGCATCCAGAGCATTGCGCGTGTCGCGGAACACGATGGTTACCACATAATCAAATTAAACAGGAGAAAAGGCGTGTTTTCCTTGACAAATGAAAATAGTGAAAAAAATGAACAAGCAACAAATCTCAAAATTGGACTCCGAACCGCAGAAGAAATCGAAGAATATCTACGGACTGATTCTTCTTTTCGGGTTGTGTGTGCTAGTTACGCGATCATGCTTGAAGACCTAGTTGGAGAACGCGAGTTCACAAGCGAGCGCACCAAGCGCATGATTTTGAATATGCAAGCCGACTTGCGATACAAGGCTCAAAAACTAATGAAACTATCACCAACGCTCAAAATTAGAGCAGAGGCGTTTCTTCATGAACTCAAAAAAGAAATTCGATGATGAGCGAAAAGCAAATGAAATTCTGGAACGTGGAACGCGAAGTTTTGAGGAGTGCGCTTTTGAATACACGCGACGCAATCCAGAAGACCCAATCGACAGGCACGATGTTAAACGAATCGTGGAGCGCGTTCGCTGGCGTTTACGAAAATTTGCAAGGGTTGGATATCTCAAAAGACTTCAAGAACTCTACAATGATTCAACTTCGTGATTACCAAGTTGCTGCAATAGCAGAAACAAATAAAGCTCTAGATACAAAGGCTTCAGCTTTAATTGTAATGGCAACCGGAACAGGCAAGACGGTGGTATTCACGCACCTTGCGGCTGCGCGTAAAAAGCGAGTGTTGATCCTGGCGCACCGTCAAGAGTTAATTGAACAAGCGGCAGACAAAGTATTCATAGTTACAGGTGAACGGCCGGCTATTGAAATGGCACAGACTTATTCGAGCGAGCATTCAGCGTACGGAACAAGCAAGATTGTGGTTGCGAGTGTGCAAACGATGATTAGTGGTAAGGGAGATAAAAAGCGTATGGAACGCTTTCGTCCTGGGGACTTCGATTTAGTAATAGTCGACGAGGCGCATCATGCAACGGCAAACTCATATAACCAAATAATTGAATACTTCACGAAATATAATCCACAATGCAAAGTGCTGGGAGTAACGGCTACACCAGACCGATCAGATAAGACACGACTGGGCGACACCTTCGATGGAGTGTCGTTTATCTACGACTTAAATACGGCAATTCAATGTGGCTACCTAGTCCCAATCAATCAACGCATTGTAGATATTGAGTCACTAAGTTTTGACGACTGCAAAAGCCGTGGCGGTGATTATGTCGATTCCGACATAGCGCGGGTAATGACATACGAAAAGACATTGCACGGAGTAGTTTCACCAAGCGTTGAAATATGCCAAAATAAAAAGACAGTTGTGTTCGCCGCCAGCGTAGAGCATTCAGAACGAATAGCAGAGATTTGGAATCGCCATTGCCCCGGAGCAGCAAAAAGCATTAGCGGCAAAATGCCAAAAGAAGAACGCAAGCAACTACTAAAAGCATTCGCTCGCGGCGACTTCCAAGTATTAACAAGCTGCATGGTCTTAATAGAGGGATGGGACTGCCCCGGACTAGAGGCGATTGTCGTAGCGCGGCCAACCAAGAGCAGAGCGTTGTATGCACAAATGTTAGGTAGAGGCACACGAACGCTCCCAGGCGTAGTAGACGAGCCAAACTACACGGCAGAAGAACGAAAGAAGGCAATCGCAGAATCAGAGAAATCTGAAATCTTAATTCTGGACTTTGCCGGAAATTCCACAAAGCACAAACTGGTATGCAGCATTGACCTACTGGCCGGAAACGCAAACGAGAAGGCTATCGCAAGAGCGAAGAAGGCAGCGCGAAAAGGCGGCAGGACAGAACAGTTAGTTGAAGAAGCGAAAGAAGCAGAAAATCAAAAAGAAACCATTCGTAACGAAAGATTGCGGCGAACGCAGGAGTCTCGCCGCAATCTCGTTGCAAAAGCAGAATGGCGCACAAGTGCAATCGACCCATTCGCGCTAGGAGTGAACAGGCCACAACGAGATCGTCCCTTTTCTGGTGATCGACCAGTAAGCGAAAAAATGCGAGCCGTACTTGTAAACAACGGAATGAACCCCGATGAACTCTCATTCGCCGCCGCTGGAACAGTAATCCGTGAAATCAATATGCGCCGCGAGCGTGGGCTATGCACCTTCAAGCAAGCGTCCTGGTTACGCAAGTATGGACTCGATTCAAATGTAAGCAAGGACGAAGCGAGCAGAGTGCTTTCACTTCGATGGGGCAAACAATGATTGACATACTCATGCCAATCGCTTTGATCTTAATAATCATTCTTGAAATAATGTTAATTGGTTATTTCATTGGAAAAAACTCAAGATGATTAGCGAAGAACAGCAAATCATTGATAACCAAATTGAAATTGATGAGTTAAAAGAATGCCGAAAAAAATATCTACAAATGGATATAAGAAGCATTCTGAATGAACTAGGAGATAACCAAGGGGACATAACAGGACAGGCGTTTCTAGCGTTAATGAGAGCGAAAGAGTTAGTTGAAATACAAGGAGAACAGATTGAGCAACTTCAAAAACAAATACAAAGTATCACCGCCAGAACAAAGGCAATTCAGAGGAAAGACATACGCGAGCAAAGCGGAAATGGAATACGCAATGCAGTTGCATTTCCTATACGAAGCGGGTTCGATACAGATTTTGATTGAACAACCCAAAGTTCAACTGGGTTGCCCGGAGAATGTCTATATACCAGACTTTTTTGTTGTGGATATGGATGGAACACCCAAATATAAGTATATAGATGTAAAAGGCGTTGAAACGCCGGCGTTCAAGAAGAACAAAAAACTATGGAAAGCCTATGGCCCATGCCCACTAGACATTGTGAAAAAGAATGGCAAAGCGTGGAAGCGCGAAGTCCTGGAAGGCAAACAATGAAAGAACCAATATCAGAATGGAATATGTACGATAAAGTGAAAATATTCGAGGCAGCAAGACAAGCAATATATAACGCTTGCAACTGCATCGAAATGGCAAAGCCAGATGAAAAAACGCTGAAAATGATAGCCAACAGCGCGGCAAGAGTAGAAATCATAAATCAAAAAATTGCATTTGCCGCAATGGACGATCAACTAATAGCAGAATATGAAAGACAAAAAAAATTATTAGAAGCCGAGGAAAATGAAGACAAGCCTTAATGCACCAATGCTTGACGGCAGTTTGATGGCTATTGAAATTGACCTCGAAACACAGGCAAACAGGGAAGGCGCAGCCAAATATGATCGACTTTGCGAAAGTGCCGTATCCCGGCGCGATGGTGCAAAGTTAAAGCCAGTAGAACAAATGATCGTTGGTTGGTGGCCAGACTTCGTTCGAGAAATAACCCAAGAAAGAAAAGCGTGTAGATTAGGCGTTGCTGGGGTAGGGCGAATGATCTACGGCCCAGTCCTAAGTGCTTGTGATGCAAAAGCAACGGCTTGTGTGGCACTCCACGAAATAATATCGGCGTGTCTAATCGAGCCAATGGGCGCGTCTATGAGGCAAGTGTCATACGCGGTAGGTAGCGCAGTCATAGCGGAAATGCACCTATCCGTGATGAAAAATCGCAAGGTAACACCCAAAGAGCTTGTAAAAATTCTCGAAGAAAGCGGAAAAAATAAAAGCCGCCATGTCAACAAGTTTGCCAAAAAAACTATGGAAGATCATCAATGGGATCGCAGGATGTGCAGCCACTTGGGTCTATGTCTAATCTGGAAACTGGTCGGCGTGTCCATGCTCAAGCGAGTACAGAAAAGCGCGAACAAAGAACCAACAATCACAATGGAAAGAGCGTTGGTTTGCAAGCGTAGATTCCGAGATGGCAAGGGTACAAATATGCTTGTACTATCAGATTACGCACTCAAAACTCTAGAGGACGCTCAATTCCTACGCCGGACGCTGCGACCACGCTTTACACCGATGGTTGCGCCGCCGCTCCCCTGGGGACGCGATAAAAATGGTGACATTGAAGAAGGCGGTCATTATCGCTTGCGAACACCATTCGTAGTCAAACCAAGTAACTCATTGCGAGCGCGACTTGCCAAGACAGACTTGACCAAAGTCTTTGAAGGCTTAAACGCCATAAGCAAAACACCGTGGAAAATTGATAAAAAAATCAAAGAAATAGTGTCACAGTTAATGGAACAAGGTGGCAACACAGCAGGACTGCCACGCCTAAATCCAATCAAGATTCCAGATCGACCCAAGACACCAAAGCTAGAAGACCCAGAAACACATAAGGCGTGGGCGCGCGAAGCCAGAAGCGCATACGAACAGAATGAGCAGGACGGAAGCGCACGAAGCGACCTCATAATGGCACTAGGCATTGCAGATCGTATGTCAAAGTATGATGCAATCTGGTTCCCACACCAATACGATTTCCGTGGCCGAGCGTATCCAGTTCCGTTGCACCTCAACCACATGAGCAGCGACAGCAGACGCGCCATGTTGCTATTCGCGGAAGCAAAGCCCGGCTACGACGAAAAGTACCTACAAATTCATGCAGCAAATTGTTGGGGCAACGGCGTAGACAAATACGACCACGCCCTACGAGTAGGGTGGGCAAAGGCAAATGTATTTGCTATTGAAAAATTTGTAAGCGACCCATTTAAACATGACGGCTGGATGAAAGCAGATGATCCGTTCCAATTCCT
>Ga0209596_1002621_pt1 | contig 14741 bp, 15 predicted proteins | sample M_130807_MF_Meta_FD_187314 | JGI IMG/M metagenome (GOLD analysis project Ga0209596, IMG submission 187314) | Freshwater microbial communities from Lake Montjoie, Canada to study carbon cycling - M_130807_MF_MetaG (SPAdes) (version 2) | ecosystem: Environmental > Aquatic > Freshwater > Lake... | reverse complement strand
CTGTTGAAAAAATTTTGCCAAACATCTTACGACTTTCAAACTGGCATGTAATAGGATTAGATATTATTTGCTTGTTTTTGTTATGTATAGCACAAGGAATAATATCTATGTTGGTCATATATATATTATTAGATAATAATATATTCTTAAATAATTATTAAACCTGAATACTAATTTGCTTCATCCAGATATTTCGCAAAATTTGGATAAATCAAATATTTCTAAATATTTACATGAGTTTTTTATATAATATATAAAACTTAACTATATTAATATTAATATATAATATGAAATTCAAAAGTACACTATTGTATATATTAGTTATTTTTCAAACAATCAATTGCTATATATCTAATAAATCATTACTCAACATGAAAATATATGGGTTAGATACTAAACTAGCATTATCTAAACGACGAGACATCATATTTTATAGTGTTGCTTTAAATACTCTAGGTATAAGAAAGGCATCAGCTGTGCAATCTGTATCTGTAATAGATAAGTTAAGTTCTAAAGATATTATCAAGTTTATAGAAGAAGAGCAAACAAATATTTTTGAAAAATCAATATCATCAGTATGTTTTATTAGTACAGAATACACAAGTATGGCAGATAAATATAATTTAAACAAAGATGATTTACCAAAAGGTGTTGGTACCGGATTTATTTGGGATAAAAAAGGGCATATCATTACTAATTTTCATGTTATTAATAAAGTTGATAAGGCATTGGTTACAATTACAGATAATAATAGGAATAAAAAAACATATATTGCTAAATTAACTGGTGTTGATCCAGACACAGATTTAGCAATTCTTAAAATAGATGCTCCTTCAAGTGAATTACAAGTTATTAACTATAATCCAGATGTTAAAACGCGTATAGGGCAATTTGCTTTCGCCATTGGTAATCCATTTGGTCAAGACCATACATTTACTACTGGGATAGTTTCGGCAATTAATCGCGAAATTACAGCACCTACAGGTAGAAAAATATATGGGATCATTCAAACAGATGCCGCTATTAATCCAGGAAATAGCGGTGGACCATTATTAAATAGTAATGGTGAAATAATTGGAATTAATACAGCATCACTTGGGTTAGGTGTATCCGCTGGTATAGGTTTCGCAATTCCTATATCATCAGCATTAAAATCAATAAATGATATTATTGATACAGGATATGTTCAAAAAGCAATACTTGGAATTTCATATATGGAAAGAAATCCTTCAATTGTTGAATCAGAAAAAAGTGGTATCCCTATAATTACAAAAGGTATACTTGTATTAGATGTTCCAATAAATTCGCCAGCATATTTTGCTGGACTAAAAGGCGTAGAGCGAGATGAAAAAACTAAGCGCGTATCTCAAATTGGAGATATTATATTGGCTATTAATAATATATCTATAAATAATCCAGATGACTTAAATACTATACTTAAAAAATTTAAACCAGGAGATAAAATCAATATAAAACATTTGAGAATTAATAAAGAATACAATACGGATTTAATACTTGGTAATTATAAAGGAGCTACTTTCACATTACTAGAGAATGAAAGGGGTAAAAATTTTGAAAAAGAGAGAACTCCTGTTAATATACCACTCAAAAATTTAGAACCTGTAATAGAACCTAAACTAAATTAAAAATAAATAACAAAGTATTTTATGATGCTGCAATTGGAGGTACAAGATAGCAACCTTCTAAATATAAATTATCATCTTCATATTTTTTAAAAGACCACCTATATATCACATAGCATACATTATTGTAATCTCTGTTTTTTGGATAATACATATCGTTAAATTGAATGCTATTTTGCAACATTGTTTTATATTCAGCTGTTACTTTCATATTAACTGTGTAATATACATTATTTTTTTCATCACTATTATTATCTACATCACGTTGATAATCAATAATTTCATAATTAATAAACTTACCAAGAAATAGTGCGTATTTCCCATCTTGAAAATAAGATGTTAATCGTTTTGTATTTTTATATTTGATAATATTTGATATAGAACAGTAGTTTTGCAGATTACTTATTGCTTTTTCTGGATCAATATTACCATTCTTTTTAAAATCATTCATAATATTATTTAAAACACCGTCAATCTTTATTTTAGTTTTACTATTTACATTATAGTCTATTTCATCTTTATTATCTTTATTATCTTTATTATTGTCATTATCTTTATTAACTTTATTATTGTCATTATCTTTATTATTGTCATTGCTATCATCAGTATTTTTTAATGAAGGCAAATTAATAGTATTTTTTTGAACTTCAATAATTTCTATAATCTTCATTGCTTCTTCTTTTAATTCTTCAATTGTTTTTTCTTTTTTTGGACTAAAAGCACTAGCATGCTTAGTTATTAAAAACGGCAAAGGTATATATTGTAAAATACTAAAAATTCCACATATTTCAATGCTATTTAAATTCATTTTTACTAATTCAACATTTTTATTAAATTTATGTAATCTATTATTAATGTTAATAGTATTCGCAAATGCTAATGCCTCACAACTAAATAATACTGTAATAATTATGCTTTTATATAGGTTCATTTATTTTAATATATTTATATATGATATTATTTTTATATGATAATAGAAAAAATAGTAATTTATAAAATATCATTAGAACGTAGCACATTAATATCATATTGAACATAAACATCTTCTTTTAATTTACCTAGCATATCTGTATAATTATTACCTAATACTTCTGTTCCAGAAATGAAGATTGAACCTGTTTGAGGCATCTTCATAATTCTTTCCATAGTTAAAGGTTCCGTTTCATTATATCCCTCACCAAAAAAACATTCTTTGATAGAATGTCCTAATTCTTTGCAAGTTTTAAGAGATTTATACATATCAACAGGTTGTGCTGTATCTTTATAATATACTTCAAACGTTTTTTTTGAACCATTATCTGTTAATGCCGATGATACTAAAATATCAGCCAAATCTAGGCGAGATATAATACCGCTTTTAGATATTCCTTGATTAAACTCAACTTCTTTTGGACCTCGTTTTTCACCAGGTGAAAGCATCCCAGGTCTAACAATAGTATAACTAAGATGCTTAGGAGCTTTCTCATATAATATACGCACTCGCTCCTCACCTGTTTGCTTCTTATAACATGAATCGCAACTAGCAAAACCTCTATCAATTGCTTCACCATATCCATTTCCTGACGTGTCGTCATTCTTTTGACATTTGGCACAAATAGATGATACAACTATAAGACGTTTGACATTTGAGCGTATTGCTTCTTCAGCGACATTTACTAACCCAATATCCTCAACATTATCACTTGGCTCTGCTGTAAGTGAAATATTTGTATTAGCAATTGTTTGATATTTCATACTTTTTTTTGAGATATCAATTCCTGGAGTAGCAATAACTTTAACTTTGGGTCTTGATGCTGCGCAAAAGATTACTGCGTCAGCATCTTTCATAATACCATTAATAGAATTGAGATTAATAACATCTGCTATTATACTTGTTATTTTATCTTTTTTTTCAATATCATCTATAACTAGCGAGTTAAATTTAGCGTTTTCTCTATTAACAATTTCTACTTTTCTCCTCGTAACAGCAACGACACTTATGTTTTTTTCTAATAGTGCGCGAATAGTATCTCCGCCTGTATACCCAGATGCACCGAATACAACTACTTTTTTGGGTATATACGATTTATCATCATTACTATACTTATCATTCGTATTAAAAGCTCGTGAACTCTTTGATATACTAAAAACACTAATTAATGGAATAACTTTAATTGCTTGACGCCTATCAATATCCGTATTCATTTTTAATTGAATACTATTGATAGGTTTATAGGAATAAATTGTTCTTCTTGCATTTATTCTATAACTTAAATCATTATTAATAACAAATGTGTTAGATGTAATAATGTTTGTCATAGCAATTATAAGAAGAAAGATATATATCATTATTTTATTATACCTTGTATGTATTATAGATATATTTTTATATAGTTATATCATAAAGTTATATAAGGCTTTGATTATATTATAATATAAAACAAATAGATAACATTATTAGTTTTATTATGTATTAACTTATTTTTTTAATTAATATTGCTCTGATTTATGAGCTTTGCTACCATGGCCGAGTCTGGTCCAAGGCATGACACTTAAGCTGTCACGTGCTTAGCACTCGCAGGTTCGAATCCTGCTGGTAGTAAATCCCCTTTTTATTAAGGCAATATTATTTGTATCTTAAATAATCAATAAATTCATTTTTTTACATAATATATAAGGATATAAGGATTTAAAGATTTAAAAGAATATATAATAAAATATGCCTTCAATAGATAAAACTTTCCTATTATCATTACATGATGATTATACAAAATACCCTTGTTTCATTGAAACAGGAACATACTATGGAGATACAATATTTAGTATAGAACCTTACTTTAATAATATTCATACTATTGAATATAGTGATATATTATACAATAAAACAAAAAGTAAATATACTGGAAAAAAAATAAATTTTTTATTAGGAGATAGCAGTATTGTGTTTGAAACATTATTACCTACAATTACAGAACCAAGTATATTTTTTCTTGATGGTCATTGGTCTCATGGAGATACAGGAAAATCAAATAAGGACTGTCCTCTAGATGAAGAAATTACACATATCAATAATTTATTTAAAAACGAGGCAATTATTATAATTGATGATTATAGATTATTTGGCTTGGATAAAACATCTGATAACGGAGAAGATTGGGCACTCATTAGTAAAGAGAATTTAATTAAAATTCTTACAAATCGTATTAATAAGGTTTATCATTTAGATAGTTCAGATGCTAAAGACGATAGATTGATAATTCATATTAATCCAATTCAATCCATAACTTAATATTATTACTAAGATACTTTTACTATTTTACAGAACCAATTTTGTTTTTCATATGTTATTTCATATTTTATATTACATTCTAAAGATACATTTTTAATTAAGAGACTAAATGAATTATAATCGTGTATATAATAATACCTATCACATTTATTATTCCATTTAAAAAAATTATGTCCTACTATAAAATTACGATAATCTTTTTGTTGTTTATTGTTTTTTTTTTCAATATCTAATGTAATTTCATATGACCATACAGATATTAGCAATTCTCCTCCTAATACTAATTGATTTATAAGGTTAATAATAGCTTCTTTTTGCTTAATCACATCATTAATATGATGTATTACAGCAATACATATAATCTTGTCATATAAATCATAATTAATATCTAAAATATTATTATAATAAACGTCTAAGTTCTTTTTTCTAGATATTTCTAAAAGATTATTAGAAATGTCAAAACCTTTTGTAATATAACCAAGGTTAATAGCATATATCATATTTTTACCATTACCACAACCAGCATCTAATAGTTTTAAATTATCTTTTGTTGGTTGTAGAAAATTTTTGACAGAGTTCCAAATTCTAATACGAGACCTGTCAAAATCTTTTGAAATATTATCATATTGCCCTGCTATATCAATTATTTCTGTCATTTTATTATCATATTTATAATATGATGTATCATTTATATAGTTTCTTAAAGTGTATAAATAATTATAAGCATAATAAATTATAAACTACCTTAAATATTCTAAATTATCTAATTTAGAATTTATTTCATTAATTTTATTATCTAATTGTTTTAAATATTCAAATATTTGTTTATTAGTTGGTTCATCGTCGTGTTTGGGTTTTATAGATGGCTTTTGAACTGGCTTATCCCTATTTTCGGTAGCTTTCATCTTTAACTTATTTATATTATATAATAATTCTTTAGTTCTAATATTATACTCTAATGCTACTTTTTCCATATCAACATCTAAGTCATCCTTTATTTTTGGGTAAATTATACGAGATATAACCCTTAATTGAATACTATACACAGTTCTCTTATGTTCTAAAGCTATTTCTTCATAAGTTTTATTATCAGCAATTTCTTGAACTAATTTATTATCTTCTTCAATAGTCCATTTAGTTCCAACATTCAATGTTTCTTCTTTGCTTCTTAATTCTTGCATCATTGTACCAAACGAAGATGTCATTATCTTTTATTATTGATTGTATATTTTACATATTATATCATTTTTTATTGTATAATAGTATTAACTCATTTATTTTAGGCAGCTAGTGTAATTGAATTTAGAAATTATTATATATTTGTATGTAAATATTATAAAAACTACTTTCTCTTCCCTTATCTTTATCTATAATAAATTCTACATAATCTCTATAAACACATATAATATCTTCTTTAATATATTGCATGTATATTATATATAATAATATAAAATATACAGTAAATATTATATCGTTATTTGTTATTTTATTATCTATAATTATAAATAATGGTATTATTTTAGCAATTGTATTAATCATTATATAATAAAACAAAAGCGATTTTTCATTTAAATTATATATTATAATAAATAAACTAAATACAAAAAATGTTAAAGCAATACAAATGAGTATTATTGGATTATATGGAGTTATTTTAAATATATATGCGATTGTATAAATAAATATCCAAATAGAAATAAATTTATCAGCTCTTATTATATCAGCCATCTTCTTTAATATTAAGTAATTTTTTTATTAGGAATACCATTTAAACCAAGATGCGCCGACAATCCAGATTTAATACCAACAGACCTATGAATTATTATTCCTAATCCTAATAACATTATTAAGATTATTGATAATGACGCAATATATTGAATAAACGTTCTATTAGATTGCTCTTCAATATTTAATTCAAGAGGATAAAACCATATATATGAATGAATTATAAGACCTGTAATTAATGTAGGTATTAAATCAATTAATGTTAAATTTAAAAATCTATATTTTCTCAATTGTTCCATTGTACTCATTTATATTAAGAATATATAATATATATAAATATATAAGAATAATTTAAAGAATATTAATATTATAAAGATTAACTTCATCATGATACATTTTATTACATATGGCAATCATAGATTTATTAATTCAAAAAAAAGAATATGTGAAGAGGCCAGGAGCGTAGGTTGGTTTGATACAATAACTTCATATGGACCAGAAGATTTAGATTTAGAGTTTCAAAATAAATTTAAAGATATGTTATTACGCCCCAGGGGAGGCGGTTATTGGATATGGAAGCCATATATTATTAAAAAACATTTAGAAAAAATAAAAGACGATGATATATTAGTATATTTAGATGCTGGATGCACAATTAGTCCTAAAGGTATTGATAGATTTAACGAATATATAGAAATGATTAATAATAGTGATCGTGGATGTATTTCTTTTCAGTTAGGAACACATGAAAAACTATGGACAAATAAAGAAATATTTGACCATTTTAATGTAGATATAAATGGCAATATCGCATATTCAAGTCAAATTATGTCAGGAGTTATAGTGTTAAAAAAGAATACAAATTGTATTAATATTATAGATTTATGGTTGAAAACTGTACATGACAATCCCATATTATTTACAGATGATTATAATAATAATCCTTGTAATAGAGGGCGCAATGAATATATAGAAACAAGACATGACCAAAGTATACTTAGTATTATTAGTAAATTATATGGAACTATTTTAGTAGGAAAAGAAACAATTCCCATTGCTGGTAATGTCCCCTTTTTAGAAACTAGAATAACTAATTAGAATATAATTAAACAATTTCATAGTTTAGAGTATTATTTTCATACATATGCCTTACAACCTTGTGAAGATTGGAAACATCATATAGAGAATTGTGTGCGTTTTCAACATCTTTATTAAAATTATATTTGTAAATTTCATTTAGCGATGGGTTTTTATAATTTCCGTATTGATTAATAATTTTAAGGATTGGTTTCATATGTTTCATTGTACATAGCAATGTTTTTTTATCTAGTTCGTCAATAATATAGTGTAACTTTCTTCTATATAATTCTGATTTAATAACACCTACATCAAATGCGACATTGTGAGCAATAATATGCGATATCTTTTTTAGTTGCTCATAAAATATTTCTACAGCGACTGTGTCAAAAGAAACTCCAATATTATCTGATATATCATTTGTAATTCCGTGAAATTCTTCATTTGTTATATCAAATCCTTCGCGTTTAATAATATAATCTTTTACATCTTCAAATTTAAATTGTTTGTCTGTAATTAACATTGAAAATTGTACAATTCTTGCTTTTGAATATTTATCTAAATGTTTATAATAAGGATAAACACCCCATCTTAAATTATGTGTATCGGGTAATCCAGAAGTTTCAGTATCTAAAAATAATGCCATATTAAATTGTATATGTATTATAGTATTATTATACTTATTGTGTCATTTTTTTATATATAAAAAAATATATAAGGAATATAGTAAAAACACATATATTAAAGAGATATATATACGGAATATATATAAAAACTAATTATATATTTAATATCATATATAAATTATATATAATTTATGAAACATTATTGGATTAATATAGATGAATGTACAGAAAGAAAGACATTTATGGAAAAACAATTTAAGGAAAAAAATATGGAAAATTATCGTATTTCAGCTGAAACACCAAAAACTAGTAAAGACTATACTATTATCCGCAATGAAGAATCTATTAAAACAACAACACCAGGGGAAATCAGTTGCATCTTATCTCATTTAAAAGCTATTAAAAAAGGTTATGATGACGGCGATCCATACTTTTGTGTATTAGAAGATGATTTAGAGTTGGCAAATATTGATTATAGTAAGATTTTTAATTATATAGAAGATTTTCAAAATAAAAATAATAGCATTATTGATATTTTGCAACTTTATACAAGCGGTCATCCAGTAGTTATTAAATTATATAATGAACATTTTTTAAAAAATGAGGTAATTGTGGATAGAGTTGAATCTTATCCTGGTGCTGTCTTCTATTTAATTTCAAGGGAAGGAGCTCGCAAAATAATAGACAAATATATATTGTCAGAAAAAAATTACGATTTATCATATTCATCATGGACAGCATCTGATAATATATTATATGCTGTTGTTAACTCATATATATTAACATATCCTATAATTGTTACCAATATAAACTATGGTAGCACTCTTCATCCGGAACATTTACAAAATCATGAACAATGTAATAATATCATTAGACATATATGGAATGTTAATAATCAACTTAAAATGTTTGTGCTCTCTTAAATTCATTTATTGCGATTACAGTTCGTTCCTTATGTTCTACTATTTTTTCTATTGAGTATGGTTCATACGAAGGTATCCATGTTCTAATATATTCATAATCTTTATCATATCTTTTTAACTGTAATTCAGGATTAAATATGCGAAAATATGGTTGTGAATCAGTGCCTGTGCTAGCAGACCATTGCCACCCACCATTGTTACTTGCAGGATCATAATCAACTAATTTTGTAGCAAAATACTTTTCACCCCATCTCCAATCAATAAGAAGGTCCTTTGTTAAAAACATAGCGGTAATCATACGCAATCTATTGTGCATCCAACCAGTTTTATTTAATTGGTTCATTCCTGCGTCAACCATAACATATCCAGTTTTGCCTTGACACCATTTTTTAAACCATTCCTTATTATTAGTCCATTTAACATTATCATATTTTTGCTTAAACGAATTTCCTAATACATGTGGAAAATAATATAGAATATTAGCATAAAATTCGCGCCATATTAATTCTCTTTGTAGTTCCTTGACATTTTTATAATTATTAAAAACCTCTCGTATGCTAACACAACCAAATTTAATATAAGCGCTTAATTTTGTTGTTTTGTCTACACCAGGATAATCGCGAAATTTTGAATAATCTGTCATAATTTTTTTGAATCGTACTAGTGCTTCCTCTCTACCACCTCTAACAGCTATATCATCATTCACTATGTAATATTTATGTTTATCAAATGTTTTAATATGTTTGATAACATTTATGCGTTTAACTATTAATGGTTGAACCTTATTAACCTTTAATAAAAGAGTTTTTTTATAAAATGGTGTAAATACTTGGTATGGATCGCTCTTATTATTTTGAATAGTTCCCATATTGTAAAGTGTATAATCTTCTTCAGTAATAATAATTATTTCTTTATTTTTAGCCCATTCCTCAATGATACTATCTCGTTTTATAGCAAATGGAGAATAATCTTTATTATATGCTATTGATTTAATTTTGTATTTACTAGATAACTTTTCTAAAATATCAATATCGTTTCCTTCGTAATAATTTACATGTATATTTTTATCTAAGTCGTCTAAACTTTCTATCATAAATTGAACACAATTATTACTAAAATACTGGTTATTCTTTGGAAAAATCTGCTCTGGATTAAAAATAAACATTGGATATATTCCTTTATTCCCACATTCCTTTATCAAACTATTTAAAGCATAATTATCATTTATGCGAAAATCTCTGCGAAATATAAAGATATTAATATCCATTTTATATTTATATTATATTTATATCTTTAATAAATTAAATCATTTTTTTAGAATATGAAAGCATAATAATATATAAATATATATTTAATATTAATATTTATACAATTATAATGCTAATAATTAAAAGGTACATTAATCTGTGTAATACAGATATTAAATACAGCATAATGGGATTAATATGCGGATGTATAGGTTCATATTATAATGTTAATGCTACTGAGCATACATCAAGAGTGATGTTAGGAGACTTTTCAAATGAACGATTATATTTATTATTTTATACAAATCTCATATCTATGATTGCTATATCTTTTAGAGGAGCATTATTTGTATATTCGCAAAAATGTATGAATCATAAATTAAGATGTATAGTATATAAAAAGATTTTAAATCAACCCTTGAAGTTTTATGAAACAGAACCCATTAATTCTTTATTAGAAAGGGTCAATAATGATTCGAGGATAGTTTCTGATATTATTTCGCTTAATATAAATGTATTAAGTCGTTCCACTATTGAAGTTATAATAACGTTTTGGTTATTAACAAACATATCATGGAAACTAACTGTTATTGCTTTAATATTAATCCCCTTTAATTACTTAATATCAGAATACTATAATAAAATTCATAAAAAAATAATGAAGAATTATGAAGAATTAACTAAGGAATTAAATACATATACGCATGAAACATTGTCTCATCTATCTATTTTAAAAACGTATGCCAATGAAATTACAGCGTATAATAAATATAATATGTTATCTGACGAATTGGCACTTTATAATAGCAAGGAATGTTTTTTATATGGAAGCAATTTATTAGTAGTCAGCAATATTCCTACAATAATAACAATTGTTATCATATTATCAGCAAACTATTTAAATACTATTGATGGATTAACTATATTTATTCTACATAATCAAGGGTTGTATTCTACAATCAAAACAATTTTTGATATGAAAAATGAGTTCATAAAATGCAAGGAACCGTATGCGCGAATTACAAATATTCTAGATGCTCCTGAATATACTTATGGTTATTATATACCTAGTGATAATAATTTTTATGGTGATATCTCATTTAATTCTCTATCATTTAAATATGAAAAATCTAATGAATATATCTTAACTAATTTTAATTTTAATATTAATAGAGGCGATAAAATAGCAATTATAGGCGCTTCTGGTTGCGGTAAAAGCACACTTTCAAAATTATTAGTTAATATATTATCGCCTACAGATGGAAATATTACTATTGATAATGTAAATATTTGTGATTATGATAGTATATGGTTAAAAAAACATATAGGATATGTAGCACAAGAAAGTATATTATTCTCAGATACAATCTCAAATAATATTTCCTATGGATTGGATAATGTTAGCGATGATGATATTATAACTGCCGCAAAAAATGCTAATGCACACGATTTTATATCTAATCTTCCTAATAAATATCAAACAAAACTTGAAGGAACAGAATTAAGCTCTTTATCAGGTGGACAAAAACAGCGTATATCAATAGCAAGAGCATTAATTAGAAAACCTCAAATAATAATATTTGATGAAGCAACTTCAGCACTAGACCCTTATTGTGAAGAACTTGTTCAACAAACAATAAAAGAATGCTTTAAAAATCAATTATGCACTATGATAATAATAGCACATAGAAAATCGGCGTTAGAAATAGCAGATAAAATATATGAATTAAAAAATTCGCAACTTATATTATCAAATATATAATAGAGTATATAATATTATTTGATGAGTATATATGTAGTTAATAAAAATAATAAGAATGTTAATAATATTATTGTTTCTTCGCATAGAACAGACAATGCGAATATAATAATTAATAATTCATTAGATATTATATTAAAATCTATTGATATTAAAACGATAGTTAATAATATCAATAATAATAATAATGATATTATATTTAACCTAAATAAATTAAATAGAAAATTCATTAAAGCTTTTGTTTATAGGATTATGCAAGGATTATATGTGTTTAATAAATATAAAAGTTATGAAAAAATAAAGAGTAATATATTATTTAACATACCGCAATTTAATAAAATAAATAAAAATAATTTATTTAGCATTATTGATTACTCTAATTTTTCACGTAATATTATAAATGAACCATCTAATATTTTTACACCTGAAAAATTTGGTTCATATGCTAGCGAGTTGTTTGCTAATACATTGTATGTTAAAGTGAATAAATATAATCACATTGATATCAAAAATATGGGATTAAGACTTATTGACGCTGTTGGAGGATCTTCTAATAACAAACCGTGTTTTTTAGTATTAGATTATACCCCACCAAAGTATAAAAAAACAATATGCCTTGTTGGAAAAGGTGTTACAATTGATACAGGAGGATATTCAATTAAAACTGGTAAACATATGGAAAAAATGTATATGGATAAGGAAGGAGCTTCGATATCATTAGGATTGTTTAAATATCTAGTAGATAATAATTGTAAGCATCGTATTGTTTGCTTATGTCCATTAGTTGAAAATATAGTATCAGGTATATCTCTAAAACCAAATGACGTTATTAAATCTTATAATGGGACTAGTGTTGAGATTGTTAATACTGATGCTGAAGGAAGATTAATATTAGCAGATACTTTAGCATATGCGTGTAATAATTATAAGCCAGATTATATTTTTGATTATGCCACATTAACTGGTTGGTCAGAGCGAATACACTGTCATACAAGTTTTACATATTTTACATTAAATGATAAATTAGCAAAACAAATTGAAGTATATAATGAAGAATATGCTGAAAAAAGTATTAGAATGCCTCCGTGGGTTGAATATATTACTTATATTAAATCAAATATTGCTGATGTAAAAAACTCTGGATATAAATGTATTAATAGTGATGGCTTAATGGCATCACTATTTTTAATGAAATTTATTCCTGTAAAATATAGAAAAAATTGGATTCATTTTGATATTAGATTATCAAGTTATAATAATGTATTAAATATAGCTGATGGGTTTGCGACATATCTAGAAATTATAAAAAATATATAATATTCAAATATCTATATAACATATATCTCAATATCTCTCATTAATTAAATAATATCTATTTACGTTATTTTGCTTTTTTTTCTTTTTTCTTTACTTCCTTAACTTCTGTGATTTCACTAATATCGTCAACAGCAGGTTTGGGAACAACATCTTTAACTTCAACAGAATCTACGTTTGGTTCCTTTTGTTCCCGCCACATAGCAGCTATCTTAGAAAATACTTCTGGTCCTGTTAAATTTTGATTTTGAGCCTTAACAATCGCAATATTTTCTTTCATAAATATTTGATATGCGTTTAGCTCTTTTTTTGGTTTATCTTCTCTTTGCTTATTATTTTCCACAGTCTTTTTCATAGCATCCTTATAATAATTATCAATTTCTTTTTTAGTATTCAACGTATCAGGCATATCCTTCATAATCTCCTTGATTTTAATAGAAATAGTCATCTTATTTAGGTTTTTAATATTGTAATTTTAAAACATGTTATCAATTTTTATATTTTAAATAAATAATTTAATATTTATTATCAATATAATAATAAATAATACTAAATATAAAAAATATATTATTTTCCATTTATTGTATATATATATAAATATATAAATATATAAATATATAAAAAATATAAAGAAATATATACAATAAATGGAAAATAATAATGTTAGTATTAGAGTATTTAATGGTTTAGGTGATAAATTATTAGATGTAATAGGTATTTCTGTATTATGTAAATATCTCAACTATAAGCCACCACATGTAATATTTGATAATAATAATGGTGATGTTAGTCGTAATAATTATGATATTAAGTTATTTAACTTTAATGAAATAACAATTTCCGATTCCAATGATAAATGTAATTTTTATGTAAACTATGGAGGTTCATCAATTATGTTTTGTCCTTATAGAGTTTATGAATTTATTAAACTGTTTTTAGATGAAATAACATTTGAACAGATTTCTAATGATTTTATTGAATATTCAAAAATAATAATACAACCTTCCGAAATTATACTTTCAAAAATACCAAATAATATAGAAAAAGCATACGGTATTCATTTGAGAAAAAGTGATAAAATTAGTAATATGGGTGACCCTAGGCATGAAAATAGTATAAGTGAATTTGAAATAATTATAAATAAATTATTAGATGATGT
>Ga0209596_1002620_pt1 | contig 14743 bp, 12 predicted proteins | sample M_130807_MF_Meta_FD_187314 | JGI IMG/M metagenome (GOLD analysis project Ga0209596, IMG submission 187314) | Freshwater microbial communities from Lake Montjoie, Canada to study carbon cycling - M_130807_MF_MetaG (SPAdes) (version 2) | ecosystem: Environmental > Aquatic > Freshwater > Lake... | reverse complement strand
GGTGTCGCCTCCTAAGTTGATGGCGTTGCGCAGTGTGTCGGGCAATGAATCGGAATGACGCACTGCCCAGATGGCTTGGGCGAGACAGATCCAGACGGAGCCGTTTGATGGCCCTTGGTAAGTATGTGGATCAAAGTCTGCACCGAGCACGGCTGCGAATTGATCGCGGTAAGGCTGGGGAACATACGACAACACATCGTCGATTTCATCAATGGGATGTGCGCCATGAATGCCACGCCGGATTAGTTCGGCGCTGATTGCAGCACCCCAACCAGCGGCCGGATCAAAATGCGTAAGCGCTGACTGCTCGACGGCAAGTGCCATGAGATCTTGAACAGACCAATCTGCACACCACAACGCAAGAGGTGTGACGCGCATGAGTGCGCCGTTACCCGCGCTTTGTCCGATGGAGTCATGTGCATCCTGTGCGGCACCAACGTGATCGCTGTTACCAAGTGCATTCCGGGTAATGATTCCGACATCTCTGGCATCAGATGCCCATGCCTGCCAACGGAACCACACATCGTCGCTAGTAAATTCACCACAATTAATCAAAGACAAAGCAAGTGCAAGCGCCATCTGCGTGTCGTCTGTGAATTCTCCGGGAGCAAGTGAACCGCCCCCGCGCATTTCGCCATGGCCTGTTAAAACCCACATAGGAAAGGCGCGGTCAAATAATCCGCCTTCTTGAAATTCAAAAATTGCCCCCATGGCATCAGCGATAGCGGCGGCGAGGAACGCCCCTGCGGCTCGATGGAGTTCTGGACGGGAAAGTTGTGGATGGGGTTTAGTCATAATTTGCCTTTCTTGTCGCCAATAGGATGACGAACTGGATTTAGATGTACTTCATACTCTATAGTCTGGGTGTGGCAACGAAACCAGTACCTTTCTATGTCGCTGTGGACATCGTGGCCATGACCATTGAAAACAAAGAACTCAAAACAGTTGTTGTGCATCGCGAGACCGCCAAAACTGGAATGCTGGCTTTGCCCGGCGGAATCGTGAAGCCCAATGAGTCGCTTCGACAGGCAGCGATACGTGAATTGTTCGAAGAAACAGGAATCAAAGTTGAGGCCGACCAGTTGCACCAAGGACGCGCATTCGGTGACCCTGACCGTGACCCTCGTGGCAGATACGTAACCATCGCCTATGTGGCGCTGTTGCCAATCATTGATGTCATCAAGGCCGGGTCTGATGCTGCAACTGCAGAACTCGTACCGGTGCAACGAATTTTGTCCGGAAAACTGAAACTTGAATTTGATCACAACAAAATTGTGAGAACAGCCTATAAAAAAGCAATCAAGCTAATTGAAGAGACGTCAGCCGCTACGTCTTTTTGTAATCGGCGAGGCTTTTCATTAAGTGAACTACGAAATGTTTACGAGACAATTCTTGGATGGGAAATTGATTCAGCAAACTTTCGTCGCAAAGTTGCTGAAACAAAGGGACTAGTCGAGTTTGTCGAAGCCGGATCACTCACGCCATCTGGCGGAACTCGAGGTCGTCCTTCTGACACGTACAAACGTGGAAAAGCAATTGAACTAGATCCGCCGATGCGGTTTAGAGGACCAAGCGATAAAAAGTCGCGCTAGCGATTTGCGATTGAGCGCCAGCCCATCATGGTTGCGCCCAAAAATATTGTTGCCACCACAATAAAAGCGCCGGCAGTGCCGCGATCCCAGGCGAAATGTCGCAACAACATTCCTCCACTCACACTGATGGCCCAGACAGCGGCACCAGTCGACATTGCGCGCGGTGAGCGATGCGCGCGAAGCACGATCCACGCAATCACCACGGCGATCCAGAACGGGGACGCAACACCCAGGACTGCGCTGATGCCGGTGTCTTCGTCGTGATTTCGTGTGCCAATGACAACCATGACAAGCACGCACGCCAAGTCATAGAGCATGGGTTGCAGGTTGGCGCGAGACATGCTCACAGAATCTGGCACATCAGCCTTCGTCGTAGTACTCGCGACCCAGATGAGTGATTTGGTCTTCGCCCATGATCCATCGCAGTGTGTTCTTGAGTTTTGTCAACTGAATAAAGAGATCGTGTTCCGGATACAAACCAGGAGCGACCTGTGGACTCTTGTAATAAAAAGACAACCACTCTTGGATTCCGCCAAGACCAGCGCGTTGTGCAAGGTCGCTGTAAAGCACTAAGTCGAGCGCAAGCGGCGCAGCAAGAATGCTGTCACGGCACAAGAAGTCGACCTTGATCTGCATTGGATAGTTCAGCCATCCAAAGATGTCAATGTTGTCCCAACCCTCTTTGTTGTCACCACGCGGTGGGTAGTAATTGATGCTTACTTTGTGAAAGACATTGCCATAAAGATCTGGGTTCTTGGATGGCTCAAGAATGTCTTCGAGCACGCCAAGTTTTGATTCTTCTTTTGTCTTGAAGTTCTCAGGAGCATCGAGTACTTCTCCGTCACGGTTGCCCAAGATGTTGGTGCTGTACCAACCAGCCAAACCAAGTTGACGTGCTTTAAGCATTGGAGCGAGCACTGTTTTCATGAGTGTCTGACCTGTTTTGAAGTCTTTGCCGCTGATTGGTACGTTCATGTCAGTTGCTAATTGGCGCAACGCAGGTGTGTCGACCGCAAGGTTTGGTGCGCCGTTTGCGAACGGAACATTTTCAAGAATTGATGCGTACGCATAGAGCATTGCTGGCGAGATCATTTCGTCATTTGCATCGATTGCAGCATTGAATGATTCAAGCGTCATGTGCTGTGGGCCGGGCTCAATGAAAATCTCAGTGCTTGCACACCAGATCATGACGAGACGATCAACTTTTTTCTCGTCACGGAAACGATTGATGTCTGCGCGAATCGCGTTGAGCATTTCGCGCTTGCTGATGTCACCCTTGGTGTGCTCGCCAGTCAGATTGCGGGCGTATTTGCGTTCAAACGCTGCGGTCATCGGACGAATGTCGCGCAATGCTTCTGAGATTGATTCGAGATGCTTTCCTTGCTCAAGCACGCCTGCACGCGAAGCAGCGACGTATGCGTCATCGGGGAACACGTCCCATGCTCCCCAGACGATGTCTTCGAGTCGAGCGAGGGGGACGAAATCTTTCACAAGCGGACTGCGATTGTCCGTGCGCTTGCCGAGACGGATTGTTCCCATCTGCGTCATTGAGCCGATTGGTTTTCCTTGTCCGCGTTTGGCGAGTTCGACGCCGGCAATCAGAGTGGTGGCGACGGCGCCGAGACCAACTGTGAGAACCCCCAATTTGCCAGTGGCGGGAGCAACAGTATGAGGTGAGTTCATGATGAGAGTGCTTTCGGTTGTAATGGCTCGTGCAGCGCGGGAGGCGCCAGCATGGCCGAGGGAGTTTCCTTCAGGATAAAGGAAGTCGCCTTCAGGATAGAGGCAAAGGCTGGTGGCTCAGGATTGTTCTTGAAATTGGGGGTTGTGGACAGTCCCTGCGTGTGGCAGACTTCAAGGGATGAGTTCAATATTTATCGCCACAGAATCTGTAGTAGTAGTCGTGTAGCGCGTCGGCCATCGCCGAACGCGCTAAAAACCTCCCATTTGGGAGGTTTTTTTATTTCTCAGCCACGTTTTGACCCATTAACCCACCACACTAGATACCCACAAGGAGACACCATATGTCACAAAAAGAGACACTGACCGGGGCCGAGGCACTCATCCGCTCGCTTGAAAAAGAGCAAGTGGACGTGATGTTTGGTCTGCCTGGTGGTTGCATCCTGCCGGCCTACGATCCGCTTCTCAAATCCAGCATTCGACACATCTTGGTGCGCCACGAACAGGGCGCCGGCCACATGGCCGAAGGGTATGCGCATGTCACTGGTCGACCAGGAGTTGCAATGGTGACGAGTGGTCCAGCCGCTACCAACATGGTGACGCCGTTGTGCGACGCATATATGGACTCGATTCCGTTGGTTGTTATCACAGGTCAGGTTCCGACAACTGCAATTGGTACCGACGCGTTTCAAGAATGCGACACAGTCGGAATCACACGCAGCGTGACAAAGCACAACGAACTTGTCATGCGTGCAGAAGATATTCCGATGGCGGTTCGTCAGGCGTTTCATGTTGCGACAACAGGTCGTCCTGGTCCAGTGTTGATTGACGTACCAAAAGATGTCTTGCAAAACTCCATGACATGGAACTGGCCAAGTGATGACGAAGTTGCTGATTCACTTCCGGGATACAAGCCAACGACAAAAGGTCATCCACGAATGATCAAAGAAGCAGCCAAGATGATCCTTGCTGCCGAACGCCCTATTTTGTATTTGGGTGGCGGTGTTCTCAAGGCTCGCGCTGCTGAAATCGTTCGTGAACTTGCCGAACTCACTCAGATCCCAGTCGTCACAACACTGATGGCGCGCGGAGCTTTCCCTGACGATCATCCTTTGTGTTTAGGAATGCCCGGAATGCACGGCAACGCAACAGCAATCACAGCAATGCAAAAAAGTGACTTGCTGATTGCGCTCGGTTCACGATTCGATGACCGCGTTACTGGCAAGGTGTCCGGATTCGCCCAAGAAGCAAAAATTATTCACGTTGACATCGACCCTGCAGAACAGGGCAAAGTTCGTCGCCCAGACGTGCCCATTGTTGGTGACTGTCGTTTGGTTGTCGAAGAATTAGTCAAGGCCATCAAAGATCTTCTTCAAGGTGGCGACACGCAAGCAGATGTTGGTCCATGGCGCAGTCGCTTGAGTGGTTGGCGCGAGCAGTTTCCACTTAGTTACGACGCGATGGAGCCAGGTGGTGCATTGAAGCCACAGTTCTGTCTTGAAAAACTTCGCGACGGTGCACCAGACGGAACAATTGTTGCAAGTGGTGTTGGACAACATCAAATGTGGACAAGTCAGTACTGGAACTTTACGGAGCCCTACACATGGGTGAACTCAGGCGGTCTCGGAACAATGGGTTTTGCCGTTCCTGCGGCGATTGGAGCCAAAGTTGGTCGTCCTGACCGCACGGTGTGGGCAGTCGATGGTGACGGTTGTTTTCAGATGACCGCACAAGAACTGATCACAGCAACAACAGAGAACATTCCAGTCAAGATTGCGATTCTGAACAACTCGTACTTGGGCATGGTTCGTCAGTGGCAAGAGATGTTTTATGGCGAGCGATACAGCGAAGTCAATCTCGGCGGCGGCGTTCCGGACTATGTCAAGTGGGCAGAAGCAATGGGCTGTGTCGGTATTCGCGTTGAAGCCGAAGAAGAAGTAGAAAACGCCATTGATAAAGCCAACAGCATTAACGACCGCTCAGTTGTTGTGGAGTTTCGTGTTGAGCAATTTGAAAAAGTTTTCCCAATGGTTCCTGCCGGTGCCGGAAACGACGACGTGCTGATTCAGCCGAGCCAGAACAGTCGCAGGGAGTTTTTGCGATGAACGCTATGAACCCAAATAACCCATACGGTGATTCACATCAGCACCACATCTTGTCGGTGCTAGTGCAGAACCGTCCTGGTGTGTTGGCGCGCGTTGCCGGACTTTTTGCGCGTCGGGGTTACAACATCTTTTCGCTGGCTGTAGCACCAACAGAAGACCCTGATTTCAGCCGCATCACCATTGTGGTCGATGTTGAATCAACACCCCTCGAACAAGTGGTGAAGCAACTATTCAAACTCATCGAAGTTGTGCGCATTACAGAACTTGATCCACGCAAGTCTGTCGAGCGCGAACTCATGATGTGCACCGTGCGTGCAGCGGGCGAAGCCCGTGGACAAATTCTGGAACTGGTGAATGTATTTGAGGGAAAGATTTTGGCAGTCGGAACCGACTCCTTGACTCTTTCTCTTGACGGCAGTCCAGACAAACTCGATGATTGTGAAGAATTACTGCGCGGCTACGGCATCGTAGAAATTCAACGCACTGGTCGAGTGGCGTTACCCAAATTAGACCGCGAGGCACGTCCGCGTGCCACAAAAGGAAAGGCCAACTAATGGCAGCAAAGATGTACTACGAAAAAGATGCAGATCCTTCGATTATCCGTGGACGTAAAGTCGCCATCATTGGATATGGCTCACAAGGCCATGCTCACGCACTGAATCTCAAAGAGAGTGGCGTGCAAGTGGTTGTCGGATTACGCGAAGGCTCATCGTCTGCTGCTAAAGCAACTGCTGCTGGCCTCACAGTAAAGAGCATCGCTGATGCATCAAAGTGGGCTGACGTCATCATGCTCACCATGCCAGACACCGAGCAAAAGGCAACGTATGCAGCAGATATCAGGCGCTACATGAAGCCCGGCAAAGCATTGGCATTTGCACACGGATTCAATATTCGTTTCAAGCGCATCAAAGTGCCAGCTGGTGTTGATGTCATCATGATCGCACCAAAGGGACCAGGTCACTTAGTGCGTCGTACATACACAGAAGGTGGCGGTGTGCCATGTCTGATTGCAGTCGAACAAGATGCAACTGGCAAGGCAAAAGACTTAGCGCTGTCATACGCAGAAGCCATTGGTGGAGCGCGCGCAGGCGTGATCGAGACAACCTTTACAGAAGAAACCGAAACCGATTTGTTCGGTGAGCAAGTTGTTCTGTGCGGTGGACTGACATCATTGGTTCAGGCCGGGTTCGAAACTCTTGTTGAAGCCGGATACCAACCAGAGATGGCGTATTTCGAGTGCTTGCACGAGGTCAAGCTCATCGTGGACTTGATGTACGAAGAAGGCATCGCAGGAATGCGTTACAGCATTAGCGACACTGCCGAATACGGCGACGTTTCACGCGGACCACGCATTGTTACCGAAGCCACCAAGAAGCAAATGCAAAAGATCTTGAAAGAGATCCAGAGCGGCAAGTTTGCTCGTGAGTGGATCAAAGAGAGCGAGAGCGGTCGAGTCAACTTCAACGCAATGCGCAAAGCTGGGGCAGAGCACCCAATCGAAGCAGTGGGCAAGCAGTTGCGCTCGATGATGCCATGGATCTCAGCCGGAAAACAAAAGGTGTCCGAAGCCTCTGGGGGCTGACCAACATCTACAAACATCACTCGCTATGGTGATGACAAGAATGCGATGGGGGTCGGATGTCTTGGAAAAAATCTGCAGCGTCACTTGTGTTCGCGGCTTGCATCTTGTCGGCGTGTGGTTCTGCGACGTCACGTTCTGATGGTGCGGTGCGCAATGGCGTATTGGTTGCAGGATCATCCTGTAAAAAACCAGGTCAAGTTGCCACTTTGTCGCGTCAAAAAGTGGTGTGCGCCGCAACGCGTGTGGGTAACCGTTGGTTTTCTGTTGCCAAAACAACGTCAAAGGCAAAGCCAGTCAAATGCAAACGGCTGGGCACCACTCGCAAGAAATCTGGCGTGTTGTGGGTGTGCGCATCAAAACAAACGATCAAGATCTGGGTGGGCACGTTGGCGTTGCCCGTGTCGGCCGCGATTCCCACACTGGTGGGCGTGCCGAGTCCGGTCGACTCAACAACCGGAACAGTTCCTGTCGACGCCACTCCTCCCGATACGGCAACAACTACAAGCACGATCGCAGATGAACCTGACACCACAACCACTAGCACGATCGCAGATGAACCCGACACCACGGTTCCTGATGAAACAACCACCTCGACAACAACCACCTCAACTTCTACAACTACGACGACCACAACCACGCTGCCACCCGTAGCGCCAACGGCATCTGCCTTGCAGGCATCAACAGTGAGTGCAGGTGGTAATCATTCGTGTGCGCTCGTCACGGGTGGTGCCGTCAATTGCTGGGGCGCCAATACAAGTGGTCAATTAGGCAACGCCACGTTCACTAATAGCAATGTTCCGGTGCGGGTGACTGGTCTTGACGGTATCAATGTGCATGCAACTGCTGTTAGTGCCGGAGAAGCACATTCGTGTGCATTGTTGGTAGGTGGTGCCGTGTGGTGCTGGGGACTCAATGCAACTGGTCAGTTGGGCAATGCCACGATCGCTAATAGCAATGTTCCTGTTGCGGTATCTGGTCTTGATGGAGTCAGCAATGTGGCTACTCAAGTGAGCGCTGGCGCTGGTCATACATGTGCCGTGTTGTCAACGGGTGCCATAAATTGTTGGGGCAGTAATGAAACAGCCCAACTCGGTGACACCACCACCATCAACAGCAATGTGCCAATAGCGACGAGCACTATTGATGGGGTCACATTGCGCGCCACACAAGTAAGTGCCGGATACTTGCATACATGCGCAGTACTGCAGTCGAGTGCTGCCATGTGCTGGGGCCGTAACACCAGTGGTCAACTTGGCATTAACGTAACCACTGCGCAGGTAAACACACCTGCCTCTGTGGTGACGACTGCCATGTCAACTGCAGTTGCCAGCGTGAGCGCTGGATACTTGCATACATGCGCCGTGCTTGTGAGTGGTGCGGTGTGGTGCTGGGGTTCTAATTCTTTAGGTCAACTCGGTATTAACAGTTCTGTCACAAAAAAAATAACCCCGACGATTGTGGTGGGTCTTGATGGCATTGCATTAATTAGCACTCACGTCACAAGTGCAACGTCACATACGTGTGCACGAATACAAAGTGGTGGCTTGCGGTGTTGGGGATACAACTTTTATGGCGCACTTGGCACAGGCAATACCACCGATGCGCGATCGCCTGTCACCGTGATTGCGCCCACTGGTGGTTCGCCAGAATCAGCCAGCGTTGTGACAACTGGGGGCACTCATTCATGTGCAGTTCTCACCAGCGGCGGCGTGCGGTGTTGGGGTAATAATGAGTTTGGACAATTTGGTCAGGGGACTTAGATCCAGCAAACCCATGCAGGTACAGGGTTTGAGGGATTTTCCTAAATCCGACTTGTTAGGTCGGGATTATGCCGATAGGTTGCCCTGATGACACAAGACACATGGGGTTTTGACACCCGCCAGATTCATGCCGGCCAAGAGCCTGACCCCACCACAGGGGCTCGCGCACTTCCGATCTATCAGACCACGAGCTATCAGTTCCGTGACGCCACACATGCGCAGAACTTATTTGCACTCGCCGAAATCGGAAACATTTATACCCGCATTATGAACCCAACTCAAGGAGTTCTCGAAGCACGCTTGTCGTCGCTTGAAGGTGGCACCGCAACTGCGGTGGGCTTGCCTGGTGCATTGGTTGTTGCAAGCGGACAGAGTGCTGAGACACTTGCAATTTTGACACTGGCAGAAGCCGGAAGTCATCTTGTGGCATCACCATCGCTATACGGCGGCACATACAACTTGTTGCACTACACATTGCCAAAAATGGGAATCGAAGTAACGTTTGTAAAAGACCCACACAATCTCGAAGAGTGGAAGAGCGCAGTGCGCCCAAATACAAAAGCATTCTTTGGTGAAGTACTCGCTAATCCAAAGAACGATGTGTTTGATATCGAAGGTGTCTCCAAGGTTGCTCACGATGTGGGTGTGCCATTGATGATCGACAACACAGTGCCTACTCCGTACGGAGTTCGCCCGATTGAGTGGGGTGCAGACATTGTGGTGCATTCACTCACCAAGTTCATCGCAGGTCACGGAACATCAATTGGTGGCGCAATCATTGACGGTGGCAAGTTTGACTTTGGTGCAAGCGGTCGTTTCCCGAACATGACAGAACCAGATCCGAGTTATCATGGTCTTGCATATTGGCCTGCACTTGGTGCTGGTAGTTACATCATCAAGGCTCGTGTGCAAATGTTGCGCGACCTCGGTATGGCGATTAGTCCGTTTAACGCGTGGCAGATTCTGCAAGGACTCGAAACATTGTCATTGCGCATGGATCGCCACTGGAGCAACACCGAAAAAGTTGTGGCCTACTTGCAAAAGCAAGGTACTGTTGAAAGCATTAACTATGCAGGATTGCCAAGCAGTCCGTGGCACGAGCGCGGCAAGAAGTATTTCGCCGGCAAGGGCTTTGGTTCAGTTATCGCATTCGTCTTAAAGGGCGGACTCGCTGAGGGACAAAAGTTTGTTGAAGCACTCAAATTGCATAGCCACGTTGCCAATATTGGTGATGTGCGCAGTTTGGTAATTCAGCCAGCAAGCACAACTCATAGTCAACTCACTCCAGAAGAGCAATTGTCATCTGGCGTTGTTCCGGGCTTGGTGCGTCTGTCTGTTGGTCTTGAAAACATCGAAGACATTTTGGCTGACCTTGATTTGGGCTTTGCCGCAATTCGCTAGTCACTAGACCCTTGGTCGTCTGGGTCTTGTTGACTCAGGAATTCTTCAAGTTCAGCAGCTAGATCGTCACCTGTGGCGATTGTGTCTTGCATGAGTTGGTCATGGCGTGTCTCGAGCATGCGCAAATAGTCTGTTGCTTGCGCGTCGCCCTCAACAGCTTCGTTGTGTAGTTCTTGCCAACGGTTGATTTCTTCGATGAGATTTGTGTGATCGGTGGGGATTCCCAGAACGTGTTGCAGGTGTTGCAAGAGTGCCGCTGCACTTTTGGGGTGTTGGGCCGCCATTAAATAATGCGGAACACCCACGCGCAAACTCACGCTTGGGATGCGGGCACGATCAAGTGTCTCGAGCAGAACGCCCGCCATTCCGGTGGGGCCTTGGTACTGGGGCTTGCTGAGAGCGAGGCGTTGTGCAAGATCGTTATTGGTTGTGCTGCCGACAACAAAAGGCACGCGTGTGTGGGGCACTTGTTCGGCTGCGGCACCAAGACTGACAACCAGATTGCAACCGAGTCCTTGACATACATTCACAATGCAATCTGCAAACGTTGACCACGCAAAGTGTGGTTCAGATCCGTTGAGTACGACCAGATCTCGGGCGCCTTTTGGATAGCGGATAATAAAGAACTCGTTTTCGGGCCAACGAATACAACGTTCGCCATCTTCGTCTAGATATACCTCGGGGCGTTCTTGAGTGAAGTCAAAAAATGGATCAGGATCGATGCCCGCAACTGTTATGGCGTCACGTTCTTTGAGCATCCAGTCAAGTGCCGATGTGGCAACACCACCAATGTCAAAGAGTCCGCGTAGAGCAACGAGCAATACGGGGTTACGCAATGGAGCAATATCATCCCAATACGTATCAAGAACTTCATCAACGCGAAAACTCATCGCTGTTAATGCTAGGCAGTGAGATGCTCGACTACTACATCAATACAGCGTGTTAATTGTGCGACATCGCTCGGGTCAACGGCAGGAAACATGCCCACTCGCAGTTGATTGCGGCCTAATTTGCGATAACTGTCGGTGTCAACGACACCATTACTGCGCAGGATCGCGGACACCTGATTGGCGTCAACGCCTTCAAGGTCAATGGTGCCAACGACGTGCGAACGTTGTGCGATATCGCTAACAAAGGGTGTCGCCCATGGTCGAGATTGCGCCCAGTCATACAAGATGCCAGCAGATTCAGAACTGCGACCTGCCGCCCACGCAAGACCGCCATTATTGAGCATCCATTGCACTTGCTCGTCAAGCATGATGAGAGTTGCAAGTGCTGGAGTGTTGTAGGTCTGATTTGCCACACTGTTGTCAAGGGCGATGCTGATGTCAAGCGATGCCGGTATCCAGCGCTTGGTTGCCTTGATCTGACGAATACGTTCGATCGCTGCTGGTGAACATGCGGCCAACCACAGACCACCGTCAGATGCAAAACTTTTTTGTGGTGCGAAATAGTACACATCAACATCGGCAGGATTCCAAAGAAGTCCACCGGCAGCAGATGTTGCATCAACGACAACCAGTCCGTCAGCGCGCGGACGACTGAGTTTCATTGCAACTCCAGTGGATGTTTCGTTATGAGTGAGTGCGTAGACATCGCAACTTGCATCAGGTAGAGCAACCGGATGAGTGCCAGGGTCTGAAGAGATTACAACTGGGTCACCAAGATGAGGCGCTGCAAGTGTTGCCTCGGCGAACTTAGAAGAGAACTCTCCAAACACCAAGTGTTGGCTGCGCTGTTGCACGAGTCCGAATGTTGCGACATCCCAAAATACTGTGGAGCCACCATTTCCGAGCAAAATTTCCCACCCGTCAGGAAGGGAGAATAGTTGTGTTAGTCCAGAACGCACGGAGCCGACGATATTTTTTACTGGAGCCTGGCGATGAGATGTGCCCATCACCGTGTTGGCGCGCTTTTGGATTGCCTCTATTTGTTCGGGTCGCACCTTGGAGGGGCCACAGCCAAAACGGCCATCTTGGGGCAGGAGTTCTGAAGGAATCTGGAATGTATTAGGGGTCGTTTGGCTCACTGTGTAATCATGGCACCTGTGACTCCTCAAACTCAACGCGTATCAGCACGACTTGCAGCAATTGCCGAGTCTGCCACCCTGGCAGTCGATGCAAAAGCCAAAGCAATGAAAGCACAAGGACACAATGTGATCGGCTTCGGAGCAGGTGAACCCGATTTCCCCACACCTGAGCACATTGTTGAAGCAGCAGTGAAGGCATGTCGTGATGTGAAGTATCACAGATACACGCCAGCAGCAGGTTTGCCAGAATTGCGACAGGCCATTGCAGATAAAACTTTGCGTGACAGTTCATTGTCGTGCACTGCAGATCAAGTGCTAGTGACAAATGGCGGAAAGCACGCCGTGTTCACCGCGTTTGCTGCGTTATGTGATCCAGGTGACGAAGTCATTTGTCCTGCACCGTATTGGACGACATATCCAGAAGCCATCACCTTGGCTGGTGGGGTTCCGGTAATTGTTGACACCACAGAAGAAACAGATTTTCGCGTGACTGTCGAACAACTTGAAAAAGCGCGCACCGCGCGCACCAAAGTGTTGCTGTTTGTTTCACCCGACAACCCAAGTGGTGCGGTGTATCCGCCTGAAGAAGTTATTGCCATCGGGGAGTGGGCCCTAAAACATGGCGTATGGGTTATCACTGATGAGATCTATGAACATCTCACATACGGACCACACACATTTACATCAATGCCGACACTCGTGCCCGATCTTGTCGATCAATGCGTCATTGTCAACGGTGTAGCAAAGACATACGCAATGACCGGATGGCGTGTTGGCTGGATGATTGGTCCAAAAGATGTCATCAAGGCCAGCACAAACTTTCAGTCACACGCCACATCAAATGTGGGCAACGTTGCGCAAGTCGCGGCACTCGCTGCAGTCAGCGGAGATCTTTCGGCTGTTGCGATGATGCGTGAGGCTTTTGCACGTCGCGGTAAAACGATGCACCAGATGTTGAGCGCAATGTCAGGCGTGACATGCATGGAGCCACAAGGAGCTTTCTATTGCTTCCCTAACTTTTCCGGTCTCTTAGGAAAAGACATCGGTGGCCACACATCTCGCACCACGATGGAGTTAGCTGATTTTTTGCTAACTGAGATTCAGATCGCATGTGTTCCAGGTGAAGCCTTTGGGCTACCTGGATATGCACGATTCTCATTTGCGCTGGGTGATGCCGATCTTGCCGATGGCATGGATCGCCTCTCGAAACTTCTTCTTCGCTAAGAATTCTGCTATCGTGACATTGTCACGGCAATAGTCGTGATGTGCAAAAAACAGCGAAGTCCGGTTCAACTCCGGCACTGTCCCGCAACGGTGAAGCTGCCTCGGATCCAAAATCCGTAGCAGACAAGTCCGGTCGCCTGATTTGTACGCGAATACCAACCCTCGAAGGAAGGGCGGTCCGCGGAGTACGGCGTTGCCGACCTCCTCTCCCGACTCTTCTTTCTCCAATCATCTTCGGAAGAAGAAAACTATGAAAAAGCAATTACGTACCTCGGTACGAGTAGTAGCACTGGCTATTGCATCACTCACCCTAATAACGGCATGTGGTTCGTCGAGTTCATCTGACACCACCGTGGCGGTTGACACCACCGTGGCGGTTGAAGCACCGCAACGCATTGTGAGTTTGTCGGCAACGGCAACAGAAATGTTGTACGCAATTGGCGCAGGCAAACAAGTCATTGCAGTTGATGAATACAGCAACTATCCAGCAGATGCAGTGGCGCTAGGAACAAAGTTAAATGCATTTGAACCAAATATCGAAGCGATTGCGGCATACACGCCAGACCTTGTCATTATCTCTAACGACATGGCGTCGGTAACAGAGCGACTAAACGCTCTGGACATCAAAGTATGGGTGGGCGCAGCCCCCGCAACAATTGATGATGCATATGCACAGATCACACAACTAGGAGTAGCAACAGGACATGCTGACGAAGCATCACAACTTGTGACAAGCATGAAAGACGGCATAAGTACTGCAATTGACGGAGTGCAGGCACCCGCTGGAACTACATACTTTTATGAACTTGACAACACGTATTACAGCGTGACATCAAATACATTTATCGGAAGCCTGCTGTCATCGCTTGGGTTGACAAACATTGCTGATGGTGTTGATGCCGGCAATGACTACCCACAACTCAACGCGGAGGCTTTAATCAAGGCCAATCCTGGAATTATTTTCCTGGCTGATACAAAGTGTTGCGCTCAAACCGCTGCAACAGTGGCCGCACGCCCAGGCTGGTCTTCAATTGCGGCAGTAAAAAATAACGCAGTGATTGAACTAGACGATGATATTTCATCGCGATGGGGACCACGTATTGTTGACCTTGTGAAGCAATTTGCAGATGCAGTAAAGGCGCTCAAGTAACTACGTGTTGAACTCCAATCAAGTCCGAGTGTCGTCACCGTGGTGGATCCCCACCGCGGCGGTGATGCTTGTGCTTGCATTGCTCTGTGGCGCCATGATTGGGCCTGCTGGCCCCACATGGTGGCGCGTGCCACTTGAATTACTGAATCGTTTGCCTTTGCTCACGGTTCATAGTGGGGTCTCAGAATCAGAGTGGAATATTGTTTGGCTAGTACGCATG